>Ga0209227_1000057_pt1 | contig 87391 bp, 64 predicted proteins | sample YNPBryantNP2012_FD_185815 | JGI IMG/M metagenome (GOLD analysis project Ga0209227, IMG submission 185815) | Anoxygenic and chlorotrophic microbial mat microbial communities from Yellowstone National Park, USA - YNP Bryant NP 2012 (SPAdes)... ...
CCGCTGCTGGCCTGCCCGAACTGCATCGTGACGCCGCACGTGGCGGCCCGGACCCACCGCGGCTGGGAGCGGATGTGCGCCGTGGTGGACGACGTGCTGGCCTATTTGGCGCGGTGCCCCTGACCGGCCGGGGGGAGTCGACCGGGGTACGGGTGACCGGGCGGTTGTGGGCGCTGGGGTGTGTCAGGCCACGCCCGCGGGTGCACTGAAGGCCACCCGGGTGGTCAACCGATTGAGCGCCTGATCCAGGTCCGCAATGATGTCGTCGGGGTGTTCCCCGCCGACGCACAGCCGGATCATGTTCGCGGGGATGCCCGCCAGTTGTCGGCCGGCTTCGCCCTGCTGAAGGTGCGTGGAGATCGCGGGGATGGTGGCCACGCTCTTGACGCGGCCCAGGTCGGTGGCCCGCCAGATCCGCTGCAACCCGTCGAAGACCTTGCGGGCCGCTTCGTGGCCGCCTTTCACGCAGAACGACATGAGGTGGCCGTAGCGGTTGACCGGCCGGCGATACTGCTCGTCGTACTCCGCATCCACCAGCCACATATACTTGCTGGCCAGCTCATGCAGCGGATGGTTGGGCAGGCCGAGGTAGTCCACGCGCTCGACCTGCGGGTGGTTGCTGAGAAATCGCGCGACCTGCATGGTGTTTCGACTGAACAGGTCCATCTTCGACCGCAGCGTCCGCATGTCGTTGAGCGACATGATGGCCTGCAACGGATGCAGGTTCGGCCCGTAGTCACGATTCGGGAGGTACTTCACGTACAGCGCAAAATCGCGCCGCATGTCCTCGTTCGGGATGTTCGTCACGATGTTCTTGCGGGCGATCACCGCGCCCGCCACGCCGAAGCCGCTGCTGGTCAGCGATTTCGTCGCCGACTGCACCACAATGTCCGCCCCGTGACAGATCGGCCGCAACAGAGCCGGCGTGGCGACGGTGCTGTCGACGATCAGCGGCAGATTGTGGCTGTGCGCCAGATCGGCCACGGCCGCGATGTCGAAGAACCCCTGCTGCGGGTTGCTGGGCAGCTCGCCGTACAGGAAGCGCGTGTTCTCGTCGATCCTGGATGCCCATTCGTCCAGGTTGGTGGGGTTCTGGATCCAGCGGCACTCGATATCCCGCTCCTGCATCAGCCGGACGCTGAATTGCTGAAACGTTCCGCCGTAGCACTGTGCCGTGGCCAGGAAGTTCCGCGGCTCATGGACGTGGTGTCGCTTGTGCACGAGGAAGGGCTGGACGGCGGTCATGATCGCGGCCATGCCGCTGGAGGTCGAGCAACACGAGGTGTCGCCGGGAAAGCCGTAGCCCTCCAGCAGGGCGAGCGTCCATTCGTAGTAGTAGGTGGACGGGTTGGCGATCCGCGAGTAACACCAGGTCGGAATCAGGTAGGCCAGCGCCGCAGCCATCTCGTCCGAGTCGCGGTAGGCCTGCGAGCTGCTCATGAAGATCGGTTCGACGATCGCGCCCTGATAGTCGTCCAGGGCATCCTGGACGGTGTAAAGGCCGTGCACCGCGATCGTGTCGAACTTCCACTTCTTGACCACCTCCTGAATGTACCGGTCGCGCTGGGCCAGATACTCGTTATTCCGGTCGATATACCTCTGCATTCCGGGGGTGATCTTGACTTCTTCGCTGCCGAACATGGGCCGGTCTCCTCGTACTGCGGGCAGGCTCCTTGCCGGTCCAGAATATCCGAATCGGCGGCCTCATGCCAACGTCAAAGTGCATCGCGGCTAGCGCAGGCCGGGCCCGCGCGCGGACTGGGAGGTCGCGTGCCGCTATGTACGCCACGCGCGGCGCGCCGCCGCACTTCGCTTACACCCGGGGACGCTGAAGGTGCGCGCTGTTCATTTCACTTCGGCGACAAAGGACAGTGGCGCGCCCGCCGGGTCGGTCAGGGCGGCGTACGCGCTCGGCTGGTCTTGCAGGCTGGCCCGGAAAAAGGTCACCAGCAGACCGGCCATCGCTTGCCGGGCCGCGGCCCGATTCGGGCCGCTGGGACATACCAGGCTGGCCGCCAGAGCAGGTCCGTCGTCCAGCATGTCCGCATGGCCGGCGTCTGCGATCACGACATGCCACGCCGGCGGGCGACTGGCCGCGTAAAACTGCTCGTGGTTATCACCGGCGGGGGCACACGCGCCCGCCATACCGCAGCCGATCACCAGCGTAGAAAGCTCAAAGGGGAACGTACCCTGCACGACGCGCGCCTGGTCGCCCCGCGGCCCGCCCCGCCCGTCGACCGGATCCACGCCGGCGACGGCGCGACAGGGCAGATCAGCCGCGAGCGGCGGTTCTTCGGGTGCGCTGTCGGTGGTACTCTGCGCAGCTGCCGCAGCGCGCGTCAGTACCAGCCATGCGACTTTGGCACCGCGCGAATGGCCCGCCAGCCCCAGTCGCGCGGCCTGGAGGCTGTAGCCGAGGACAGCGGGCAGCCCGGCGGGCAGCCAGCGGAGCAGCTCAGCCGCTTTGACCGCTTCCTCCTGTGCAGTGGGGTTTCCGAACAGCACCGACAGTCCCGGCTCGTACATCTGGGGCGCCACTACGACGAAGCCGTGCGTCGCCAGGTGCGTAAGCAGAGCGGAGTACGCTGTATTCCTCGCCATGAAACCGTGCTGGAAGACGACCACGGGGTAGGGACCGGGCGTTTGCGGGGCGATGATCAGCAGGGGAACAGGGTTGCCTGCGGCCTGTGCATTCAGTCGAATGCTGCACACGGACAGCGGCCCAGGGCTGTATGGGTCGCTGCTGCCGCGATACACAGACTCAGCGCTGGCCGGCAGGACCTCGGTGCTGGGGTCAGGCGCATGCGGACACGGACTCAGCTGTCCGCAGCCGACGATGCCTGACACCAGAATGGGCGGCAGCAGGAACAGTGGCAGAGGGAGCTTTTCGAACATACTTCACCGTGCCTCGTACGTTAACGTTGCTCAAGTATAGCGCGTGCCGCCGCCTTTGACGGTCGTAGCGGGGGCGCGGCCCGTGGGAATCTTCGTAGGTGGGTTTAATCAGGGCCTTGACCGCGGAGATCGCCGGCCTGCCAGCGATCAACCCGCCATCGAAGAACTTCGGCGCGGGTTTACCGCGGGTGCTCGGTGGCGAGAGCTTCTGAAGGCAGGGCCACCTCCTCGCCAGCCCGTAGGCCGGAAAGCACCTGCACGTCATCGCCCAACGGTCGGCCGAGCTGCACAACGCGGCGCACGAGCCACTTCTGGCCACTGCTGTCAGACTGGGCGACGTCCACGATGTCGAGCTGGCCGACTTTGCGGACGGCTCGTTGCGGAACCGTGAGGACTTCCTCCTCGTCCAGCGGGATCAGCAGCCGCCCGAACATGCCCGAGTAAACCCCCGACGGGCACGGCCCAGTGACCTTGACGGCGAAGGTCCGGCTGGCGGATTCCGCCTCGGGAACGATTTCGCTGACACGCCCTTCGCAGGTCAGATTCAGCGCGTCAATGTGCACGCCGATCATCTGGCCGGTGCTGAGCCGGTGGGTGAGGGATTCGCGCACGCTGGCCACAAGCTGCATGCGGGTCGGATCGAACAGGGTGACGACGGTTTGGCCCGGGGTCACGGTGTCGCCGACCTCAACGCGTTTGTCGATCACTTTTCCATCGATCGGGCTGCGGATGGTTGCGTATTCGAGGCTGGCCCGGGCATGCTCCAGGGCCTGTTCGGCCTGTTCCAGCTCGGCCTGCGTCGTCTTCAGGGCAGCCTCGGCCTGGTCGTAGGCCGACTTGGCCTCTACACCGCGCTCGTACAGCGGCTTGATGCGGTCGAACTCCGTCTGGGCCAGGTCGCGGGCCGCCCGGGCGGCGTTGACCCGCGCCTCAGCCTGCCGCACCTGGGCTACCAGGTCCCGGTCGTCAAGTCGGACCAGGACATCGCCGTTCTTGACCTCCTGGCCGGCCTGCACGTGCACGGCGACGACCTTGGCCAACAGCTTAGAGCCGACCGCCGTCTCGTGGACGGCGCGAATCGTCCCGACGGCGGACTCGATCGTCGGGATCCGACGAACCGCGACGGGCACAAGGGTTTCGCCTTTCAAGGGGCGGCCCGGAGCCGCCGCGGTGCCCATACGCTCTGGAGCGATCTTGCGTGCGAATTTACCGGCCAGTGCGAGCAACAGCACGACCACTACGACCGTAAAGCCGACGGCTACGACGATCTTGCGGACAATGACTGCGAAAGTTGCGGCAGGGAGGTTTGGCGTGTGCGCCATGACGGCTGCTCCTGTTATTACCTGTTCTCGCGCTGCGCCCGAAACATCTGCCCGAAGGACATCGCGTGGGCGGTTTCGCGACACCAGCCGGTCAGATAGTCTACACGCGCTACCCGATGGTGGCAGCGCCACGCCGTTTGTTGGAAGCTCCAGGCCAGCGGTATGATGCGGCGGGGCGGCGCCCCGGCCGCCGGGCCGGGTCGGTGGTGACGCGGATGTTTGCGACGGATCGGGAACGTTTCTCACCCAGCGAGCTGGCGGTCGTCCTGAGTCACTATGACGTGGGCGTGATCGAGAGCGCCAAAGAGTTTCCGCGCGGCTCGCGGCGTGCCCCGAAGCTGCTGCTCAAGACGCCCCGTGGCCGCTTTTTGCTTAAGCGCCGGGCGACGGGGAAGGACGATCCGTTTCGGGTGGCGTTCTCCCACGCGCTGATTGCACACCTGCGCAGCAAGGGGTTTCCGGTGCCGGCGCTGATCGGCACGCGGGACGAGAACAATTCGTTGCTCCAGCTTGGCGGACACGTGTACGAGCTCTTCGAGTACGTCGAAGGCGAGCGCTACGACAGTTCGCTGGAGCAGACGACCAGTGCGGCGGTTACGTTGGCGCGGTTTCATGTGGCGGTGGCCGACTTTGTCACCGAGTGGACGCCGCCGGCGGGCAGCTACCACGATTCGCCGTCAGTCCGGGCCGGGCTGAACGCGATTCCCACGACGGCGTCCGGGCATGACTCGGTGATCGGACACGAGGCCGAGTTGCTCAAGCTGACGCAGGACCTGCACGACCGCTACGACGAGGCGGCCGAACGGGTCAACCGGGCCGGCTTTCCCGACTGGCCCGTCACGATCATTCACGGGGACTGGCACCCGGGCAACATGCTGTTTTGCGGGCCCCGCGTGTGCGCCGTGCTCGACTTCGACGCCGCCCGCCACCAGCCGGCCATCATCGACGTGGCGTACGGGATGCTCCAGTTTTCCATTCTGCGGGGCAGCGCCGGGCCCGAGGAGTGGCCCGACTTCAGCGACGAATCGCGGACGCGCCGGTTTCTGGCCGGCTACCTGTCACAGTTGCCGCTACCCCCTCCGCAGCGCGCCATCGTGCCCGACCTGATGATCGAGGCGCTGATCGGCGAGACGGTCGTTCCGATCGCGGTTACCGGGACCTTCGGCCGTCTGCCCGGGTTTGGTGTGCTTCAGATGGTGGAGCGCAAAGTATCCTGGTTGCTGAAAAACACGGAGCGGCTGCGAAGCTGGCTGATGGAGTGAGCGGCGACGGCCGTGCCGCGGTCGGACGCCACGCGGGAGAAGCGTGTTCCATGTGTGAATTCGTTTCGCCGGCGTCCGCGGCAGGTGACGGGTAGGGGCGCACTGCGCCTCAGATCGTACGATGTAGCCTGTGCGAAAGTGCGCAACCTCCTACGTGGCGTTCCAGGGGATTGTCATGGCATCGTCAGTTCAGCGCCGCCGCAACGCAGCCAACCCGTCGGGGCCGATGGTGCCGCGCAGACATCGCTTCCTGCCAGGGCTGCCGATGCTGATCCTGCTCGGCGGGAGTCTGTTGCGGCTGGTCTATACCGTCGGCAGCGACCCGCGCAACGTGTACGACGATCATTTCCACGTGATCCGCATCATGGTGCGGGAAGGGCGCTGGCCGCGTCCGGACGAGGGCTGGGAAACCTACCAGCCGCCCCTGTATCACTGGCTCGGAGCGGTGGTCTATCGCGCCGTGGCGGGTCCCGGAATGCCTCCGCCACCCTACGTCGCGACGCCCGAGGCGGCCAGCTCGCCGCACGGAGTGCCCTGCCCGTACCCGCGCCATGTGGCCGGTCGGAAGGCCGTTCAGCTCATCTCGACGCTCGCCGGCATCGCGACGCTCGGACTCGTGTGGCTGGCGCTGCGGCGACTGTTTCCCAACGATTACGGGGTGCACTCGGTCGGGCTGGCCTTCGCGGCTTTGCTGCCGCGGCACATTTACATGAGCGGGATGGCAACCAACGACGCGCTGACGTACCTCTGGACAGCGCTGTGCGTGTACAGCGTGCTGCGGGCGCTGCCCCTGTCGAGCGACTATTCGCATGCTGCACCGCCGGCGCGGTCCGCGAAAACGCCTGGCGACCGAGGGCATCGGACCGGCCCGCCGTCGGCGCAGCGTGCTAGCGCATATCGCTGGTGGATCGCCGCGGGCCTGGCCGCAGCATTGGCGTTGTGGACCAAGCAGTATGCCGTGCCGCTGCTGGGCGTGCTCGCGCTGCTCATTCCGGCGGCGGCGTGGGTCCGACAGGCTGAGGCGCGACGTGTCCAGATGCGCGGCGCCGCCGTGGCACTGGCGCTGGCCGTCCTGCTCGGCATGTGGCCCTACGTGCGGTTGTACCGGTATACCGGCGACCCGCTGGCGAGCAACGTCACCTTGCGGCCGAACAACATCCGGGACCAGTTGCCCGGCACCGTCGCCAACACTTCGTTCGTCTCGCTACGCCTCGGTGCCCTCCTGCAATATCCCTGGACGCACGTGGAGACGGTCAACTCTTTCTGGACACAGATCTACGGGGAACTCTGGTTCGACCACGGAACGGCCAGCACGATCTATCAATACTGGCCGTGGCTCAATCATCTCTGGCCGATCCTGCGTGACCGGTCGCTGCCGGGCCCGGAACGCGATCGCCGTGGCCTGACCTGGACGACGGACGTTGTTCATCCCGGTCTGCTGCGGCAGGGACGTGTGCTGGTCGCCCTCGGGCTCCTGCCAACGTTGCTGTGCCTGCTCGGTCTGGTGACGATCTGGCGGCAACCGTGGTTTGTGCCCATCGGACTGCTGATCGTGGCGACCTTCCTGGCGGGGGTCGCAACCCCCTTGCTCCAGACGCTGCGGGTGCCGCACCGCTGCTCGATGAAGGCCACGTACGCGTTGTGGGCGTTCGCAGCGTTCGTGGTGCTGTTTGCCGCGGGCTGGTCTTGGCTCGGTCGGCAGCGATACGCGGGCTGGCTGCGCTGGGTGGTTGCCGTCAACCTCGGGCTGCTGGCAGTCGCCGTTTGCTGGCACTTCGTCGATCTGGCGGTGTTCTTCCCGCGCTCGCCGGGCTACTTCACGCGCCGGGACCCACTCTAGGGTGACGCGGACGTCCCGCGGCCCACAGGCGACAAATGGCACAGGGTGGGCTTTGCAGCGCTCAGCCCACCCTGCGTTAGCTCAAGTGTGCAAACACGCTGGACCGTGGCGGCCGACGGTCTAACGCCGCCGCGGGAAGAGGGCCAGCGCCAGGCCCAAGCCCAGCAGGCTGGCCGGCTCGGGGATGATCCACATCAGCGCCTCGTTGCGACCGGTGTAGCTGTTGTAGCCGATGCCCACGACGTAGGTGAAGCCGTTTTCATGCGTGATCCCGAGCGCGGCGGACGACGTGAACTCCGGGCCGAGGAAGTTGTGCAGGTCGACGAACGAGCTGGCCGAGCCGATGTGCGGACGGGGAAGCTCCGTGGTGTGTTGCCAAGCGTTGCGTGGCCATGAATACTAGGCGACGCTATACGGACGGTCGCGCTTGCGATCGCCGAGCCCGATGCGCATGCGGCGCGAGTGCGGTGTTTTCTGCGGGTCGGCAATCGACTTGGGCATCGTCCTCCGAGAGGCCGGGTTGAGATTCTGAGTTCGGCTGGCAGACGCGGGAGACCGCATGTCACGACGCAAGACGCCCTCCTCCGGAGCCTCGTCCGGCGGTACCCGCCCGCCTGCGGTGCACGTCGAGGCACGCGGGCTCAAACCGGGGCCGTGGGTGGTGATCACACTCCTGGCGTTGGCGCTGCGCGGCGTTCTACTGCTGACGGGGACTGGCGTCCTCTACCCCGGCGACCACGACGACTTCGTGCGTTGGGGCATCCAGGCCACCGACCGCGGTGTCCTGTCGCTGTACAGCGCGGCGCCGGACCGCCACCCGTGGCAGGTCTGGAACGGACGCGAGTGGGTCCGCGGCTACCGCAACTTCGACCGCGTCTGCAACTACCCGCCCGGATCCGCCTGGCTGCTGTGGCTGTCCGGCATCGTCTTCAAAGCGCTCAGCACGGACCGCCTCATCAACACGGTTACGTCCCACGCGCTGTTCTCGTTCTGGAGTCTGGCGGCGGATTTCGTTACCGCGGCGGGAATGGCCGCGCTGGTCTGGCGGTACCGCTCGCGGGCCGTCGCGCTGTGGACATACGCGCTGGCGCTGTTTCTGCCGCCGTTCTGGTGGGATTCGATTATCTGGGCCCAGATGGACACGGTGCTGCTGGCGCCGGCGATATGGATGGTCTACTTCATGATTCGTCAGCGCTGGCTTGTGGCCGGGCTGCTGTGGGGTCTGGCGCTGTCGCTCAAGCCGCAGGGAATCCTGTTCGTGCCGCTGTGGGGCTATGCGCTGTTTGCCGCCGCACGCTTTTGGCGGCCTGTGCTGGGCGGAGTGGTGGCGTTGGCGACGCTGCTGCTGACGGCATTGCCGTTCCAACTGCACAGTGGGTGGGCGTGGTTTCAGCGGAGCTATTACGAGAATCTTTTCTCCACGTATGCGCATCTGACGACGCTGAAGGCCTTCAACATCTGGTACCTGCACCTTCTCGTCACCGACTCGCTCGACGCGCGCGCCATCTGGCTCGGCCTGAGCCGCGGTGCCTGGGGAAAGCTCTACCTGCTCTTGGCCCTGCTGGCGGGGTTCGCTCTGGTGGTGTGGCGGTGGCGCCGCGACCCACGCGGCTATGTCCTCTGGTCCACCCTCAGCCTGCTCTTCTTCATCATGCTGCCCACGGAAGTGCACGAGCGCTACATCGTCGTCGTGCTGCCGTTCCTCGGCGTGCTGGCCGCCCTGACCTGGCACGTGGTCCCAGCCCTGGTCGTGATGATGATTCTCTCGATGAGCCAGATGACCTGGCCACTATGGCTCGGTACCAAGCCTGGGACCTGGGCGGAGATCCGCCAGGCCATTACTCGTGATTACGAGCAGGCCGTCGCCCAGAGCCCCCAACCGCCGGCGGTCAGCCTGGTAGAGGTTCTGCGGCGGGCCGAGGCCAACTACTGGAGTGCGCGGGCGCGCACCGCGCCCTTCGAATGGCTGATGACAGTTCTGGCCTTGTTGTCGAGTGCCTTGATCGTTCTCGCGTGCCTTCGTTTGCGACCGGATGCGGCCGCTTCGCGTTCGCCGCCGGCACGGCGTCCGCACGCGTCCGCACCCTGTGCCGTGGGGAGTTCGCCATGAGTACATCTTCTGCCCCGCCGCCCGCCGACCGACCGACGGAGTTGCCCGCCGCTGCTCCCGCGGGCGCCGAGGGACCAGCGGCCCCGAGCAGCGTTCCCAAGGATCGGGGCGTTCACGAAGTCACTTTCGTGACGTACCCGAAGCTGCTGTTCATCTGGCCGCTGATTCTCGCGGGATTCGTTTTCTGGCCGCTGGGCAAACCTGCTGCCCCTGCACCCGAGGGGCCGCCGTCGGTGCCCGCCGTCCAGGGCGAACACGCGCGCGACAGCACCGGCGCGTCTCCCGCCGGCGTCGTGCCGGCCCGCCCGCTGTCGCGCCGTCTGCATGTCCTCGGCTGGATTTACATTTGGATTTTGGTGCTGGTGTTTCTGACGCTGGGCGTCGACGTCGATCGCAACCAGGCGGCCTTCTGGGTCATTCTCGTCATTGCGCTTTACGTTTTGGGTCTGTGGCTGCACGACGTCAAGCATTTCACCTTCTTCGGGGACATCTACCGCTGGTTTGGGCGGCTCGGCGTTCAGTACGACCGCAGCTTCGGCTTGGCTGTCAGCATCATCCTCCTGGTGCCGTACCTGCTCATGCTGCTATGGGGCCGCATCAACGATCGGTGGCGCATCACGCACAACGAGTTCGAGCATTACTCTTTTGGCCGCATGGATGATTCGCTGGGCCGCGGCGCCAAGACGATCCGTACCTACTATCCCGACGTCTTCGAGCTGCTGCTGGGTCTGGCCGGCACGCTGATCGTCTACAACGCGACCGGGACGCGGGAGCTGCGCCGCATTCCGCATGTCATGCTTCTGCCGCTGGTGCGCAAGCGGCTGAATCGCATCCTCGAAACGGTGTCCATCACCACCGCTCAGATGGAAGAGGAGGAGGACGACGAGCAGACCACGTAGGGCTGCGGTTCGGACAGGTGGCGCCGCACAGGGCCGTGACCGCGCCACTGGTGGCGAGTCTCCTCCAACCCGCGACCATGAGGGAGCGGGCGGATTCGGGCTCCGACCCTCAGGCGGCCGCTTATCATCGGTAGAGCCGAGCTTGCACTCAGGAGGTCCGTCATGAATCGCTTCGGTGTGCTCGTGCCGGCGAGCCTTGCCGTTGCCCTGACACTTACGCTGATGGCCCAGGATACCCGCCCGACGACTGCCCCGGTGCCGGGCGCGCCGTCGCCCGCGGTGCCGAGCGGCACGGGGGAGTATCGGATCGACTCCGTGCATTCGTCGAACTACTTCTGCATCCGCCACCTCAACGTGGCTAACTTTTACGGCCGGTTCAACGAGGTGACCGGGACGTTCATCCTGGATGATGCCGAGCCGGCCCGGTGTGCCTTCGACGTGACGATCCGCGCCGCCAGCCTCGACACGAACCACCCGGAGCGCGATAAGCATCTTAAGTCGGCCGAGTTCTTCGACGTGGAGCAGTACCCGGAAATCCGCTTCCGCAGCACCCGCGTCCGGCGGGAGGAGCACGGACAGCTCGCCGTCTTGGGTGACCTCACGCTGCGCGGCGTGACGCGCCCGGTCACGGCCACCGTCACGCTCACCGGGGCCGGCCCCGGGATGCGCGGCGAGCCGCGCGCCGGGTTCGAAGCCACGCTGGCGATCAAGCGTTCGGAGTTCGGCATGACCGCGCTGGTCGGTCCCTTGGGCGACGAGGTTCGCATCACGGTCAGCGTCGAGGGTATCCGGGAAACGCCGGCGGCACCGGCCCGTTGACGACGGGGAACAGATAAGGAGCGCGATCCGTGGAAGAATACGACGTCCTGGTGCGTGACGGGTGGCTCTACGACGGGTCCGGGGCGCCGCCGCAGGTGGGCAACCTGGGCATTCGCGGAGACACCATTGCCGCTGTGGGTCGACTTGGCGCGGCGCGCGGTCGGGTGGAGATCGACGCGCGCGGCCTGGCGGTGGCCCCGGGCTTCATCAACATGCTGAGCTGGGCCAACGAGTCGCTCATCCATGATGGCCGCTCGCAGAGCGACATCCGCCAGGGCGTCACGCTCGAAGTTCTGGGCGAAGGGTGGTCCATGGGCCCGCTGAACGACGCGCTCAAGCAGGAGCAGCGCGAGCAGCAGGGCGACGTCCGTTACGACATCGAGTGGACCACCCTGGGCGAGTACCTCGACTGGCTGGTGCAACGCGGCGTGTCGTGCAACGTGGCCTCGTTCGTCGGGGCGACGACGCTGCGCATACATGAGATCGGGCATGCGAACCGTGCCGCTACGCCGACCGAACTGGAACGCATGTGCGCGCTGGCGCGGCAGGCGATGGAAGAGGGCGCGATGGGGGTTTCGTCGGCCCTCATCTATGCTCCCTCCATCTTCGCCGACACGAATGAGCTGATTGCTTTGGCGCGGGTGGCAGCCGCATACGATGGCATGTACATCTCGCATCTGCGGAACGAGGGCGACAGTTTGCTGGAAGCCTTCGACGAGTTTCTGACGATCGCCCGGGAGGCCGGCGTGCGGGCGGAGGTGTACCACATCAAGGCGTCCGGCCGCGCGAACTGGCACAAGCTCGATACGCTGCTGGACCGGGTGGAGGATGCCCGTCGGGCAGGCTTGCCGATCACGGCCGACATGTACACCTACAATGCCAGCTCTACAGGGCTGGACAGCGTGATGCCGCCCTGGGTTCAGGAGGGCGGCTGGAAGGCGTGGGTCGAGCGGCTCAAGCAGCCCGCCGTCCGCGCCCGCGTCAAACAGGAAATGAACACACCCACCCGCGACTGGGACAACGGCTGGCTCGCCTGTGGCTCGCCGGAGAACATCATCCTGGTCGGGTTCCGTAAGCAGCACCTCAAGCCACTGGCCGGCAAGACGCTGGCCCAGGTTGCGGCGCTGCGTGGAACGAGCCCGGAAGATACCGCGCTGGACCTGGTGATCGAGGACGAAGGCAACGTCGGGGCCGCGTTCTTCACCATGTCCGAAGACAATATCCGCAAGGAAATCCGGGTGCCGTGGATCAGCTTTTGCTCGGACGCACAGTCGATTGCCGCGGAAGGCATCTTCCTTCAGCGCCGTCCCCATCCGCGGACTTATGGGGCCTTCGCCCGGCTGCTGGGACGCTACGTGCGCGAGGAGCGGCTGATTCCACTCGAAGAAGCGATCCGCCGCCTGACAGCCTTGCCCGCGGCGAATCTGAAGGTCGAGCGCCGCGGGCGGCTTCGCCCGGGTTACTTTGCCGATGTCGTGGTGTTCGATCCCGCCACCATCGCGGACCGCAGCACCTTCCAGGATCCTCACCAGTACGCGGTGGGGGTGCGGCACGTGCTGGTCAACGGCGTGCCGGTGCTGCGCGACGGCGAGCACACCGGCGCATTACCCGGCCGCGTGGTCCGCGGCCCCGGCTGGCGTCGTTCGGATGGCTGAAACGCCGTGCGCGGCCCGCACGCCGCGGGCGCAACACGTCACTCCTGACGCGCGCGGGGTTTCACAAGCCGAGCTGAAGGGCCAGGACCGCGAAGTCGGTCAGGTCGGCGTCGCCGTCGGAGTCCAGATCGCTGCCGGCGAAGCGGTAAGCGCTGCACCCCGGCGGAGGGACCGTGATCTCGGGGCCGGCCATGCAGTGGCCGAACCAATAGAGGTCTGTAGTATCGACGTCGCCGTCGCCGTCTACGTCGCCGGGCGGTCGGGGGACATAAGCCTGCCCGCGTACCGTACCGTAGACGCGCAGGGTTCCGAGGCTGGGGTTGTTCGGGTCCAGCGGCGTCGTGCGGTCGATAGTGCTGACCAGGTACACCACCCGGCTGGCGGTGCTGAGCGTGCCGGTCATGTCGCCGTACTGCGTACCCTCGTCCGCCAGATCGCGCGTATCGTCGCACGGATAGCCGCTGCCCTGGAGCGCGGCGCAGGGCACCCCGACGGCGTGATAGGTAAGCAAGCCGGTGGCGTTCGAGGGCACGCCGGTGAACGTGAACTGGTCGGTGGTCACGGGCACCGGCCCTTGAGGAAGCCCTGGCCATGCATACAGCACGCTGACACCGGTCGCTGTGGCGCTGAGCGAGCCGAGGAAGCCCCAGCTCAGATACCAGCTCAGGTTGTTGGTGAGCTGGAAGTAGAAATCGTACAGCGTGATCTGCGTTGGGTCGTCCACACAGTCCAGCGCGATCGCGCTATAGCCCGAAACGGGCGACGAATCTGTGTCGCAGCGCCCGGCGACACACAACTGAAAGTAGAGCGTCGATTGCGATGAGTCGACGGGCACAGCGAAGGGGTCGGCGCTGACCGTGCTCGCGATCAGGATGGCGAATGCTGCCACAACGCTACAACGCACTAAATCGGAATTCGCAAACTGGCGGCGCGCTCGGTCGGAACCCACCACGCGAGTGGCGGGACAGCCCCGCACCGGCGTGCGGGGTTCCGATAGGGCGCCGTCGAATCGCGAATCGTCGTGTAGCGTAGAACGCGACATGCTGACTGCTCCTTTCGCCCGCGGCGACGAGGCACCGCCTCTGTTTGTGGCAACGTCGAATCTAGCCGCCGTTGCGGTCCGGTTGCAAGACAATTCGCTTGGTGGTTATCGGCGGAAACGGCGTGGGGAACGGAAGCGGCTGCCCAGCGTGCGCGGAACAGGCCGCAAGCCGTAGGCTTCGAGGGTCTGGTCGCGAAGGCGGGCCTGAAGCAGGCGCGACGGTACGACCAGCGGGGGCGGGGTGGAGAAACTGGCCGGCGGCGCTGGCGCCTCTGGGGTGGCCAGCGGAGTGCGCTTGACGAGCCAGGGCGCGTCGAACTTTTCGATCTCGCGATTGATCAGCTTCTCGATCTCGGTCAACAGCTTGCCTTCTTCGGGCGTGACGAAGGTGACCGCGTACCCGGTCTGTCCCATACGCGCGGTGCGGCCGATGCGGTGGACGTATGCGGACGGGTCCTCCGGCACGTCGTAGTTGACAATGTGGGTGATTTCCATCACATCCAGTCCGCGCGACAGCAAATCGGTTGCCACCAGTACCTGCGTCCGCTGCTCGCGAAAGCTGGCCATGACGCGGTCCCGCCGGGACTGCACCAGGTCACCGTGAATTTCCCGGCAGTTTACGCCCGCCTTGCGCAGCCGCTGGGCAATCCGCCGGGCGGCGTGGCGGGTGTTGGTGAACACGATGGCGAGTTTCGGCTGTTCGTGACGCAGGAGCCCCAGCAACGTGTCGAACTTGTCGTCCGGATGCACGGAGACGAAGCCGTGGCGAATGCTCTCGACGGTCAGCATGTCGCCGGAGACATTGACTTCCGCGGGGTCGTGCATGAAGGTGCGTGCGAGTTTGCGGATTTCCTCGTCGATCGTGGCCGAGACGAAGATCGTCTGGTGCGGCGCGGTGATCTCCTTCAGAATCCGACGGATGTCGTCGCGGAAGCCGATGTCGAGCATGCGATCGACTTCGTCCAGAATGGCGATCCGGACGCCCGCCAGGTCGAGCAACCCCCGACGCATCAGGTCCAGCACGCGGCCGGGGGTCCCGATGACCAGCTCCGGATTCCGACGCAGACGGGCGATCTGTTCCTTCATGCGACGACCGCCCAGCACGACCACCGTCCGCACGGGTTTCTCGACGGCCAGGCGCTGCACATGTTCATGAACCTGCGTGGCCAACTCGCGGGTCGGAACCAGCACCAGTGCCTGCAATCCGGCCCCGGGTGTCAGCCGCTGAAGCGTGGGCAAGGCAAATGCGGCCGTCTTGCCGGTGCCCGTACGCGCCTGACCGAGTACGTCGCGGCCTTGCAGTGCCAGCGGGATGATTTCACGCTGGATGTCGGTCGGCGCATCGAACCCGACACGCCGTACGGCCGCAAGCAAGGCGGGTTCGAGCCCGAGTTCTTTCCAGGCGTTTGGCGCGGGGATTTCGGCGCCGTCTTTGTCGGCCATGGATGTCGGCTCTCGTAGCGCTCCGGTCGGGTGCGGTGCACACTTTTCCACCGGGCGCCGGCCCGCCACCGTCGCCGGCTGCCCCCGCGGATGCCCGGCGCGGTCGGGTCCCATAATGCGTCTGCTTCCCATTCGAGTTTCTGTGAAGTACTGTAGCCAATCTTGGCCGGACCACAAGACGCGTGCGGCTGCCTGGGCCGCGGCAGGCGACCGATAATAGAAGAGGCCCCGGACGGGGACGATGCATCCGGCGCTTGTCCGGAGGTGTATAAGCGGGTGCCGCCGGTCGTGCGTACGGGGTCTGCGCCGCGACTGGCCGGCGGGTGACACAAGATGCCGACGTTTGCGTACCGAGCTCGGAATGCCAGCGGTGAGCAGGTCACCGGAACGCTGATCGCCGACAGTCCGCTGGCCGCCAGTCGCATCCTTGACGAGCGCGCGTTGCTGCCTGTCGAAATCGAGGAGGTGGCGAAGCAGCGGTCGTTGTTGACGGGTCGCGCGCGGCGAGTAAGTCTTTCGAAGGTCGGACAGATGTACGAGCAGTTGTCCGACTTGTTGCGGGCGGGGGTGCCGATCCTGCGGTCGCTGGAGGTGCTGGCGCAGCAAGCGACGTCGGCGGGGTTGGGGCAGGTGCTGCGTGAGGTCCGCGACGACGTGGCCGGGGGCGATTCCCTGGCCGACGCGATGCTCAAGCATCCCGAAGCCTTTCCGGAACTGCACGCGTCGATGGTGCGGGCGGGCGAGAAGGGTGGGTTCCTGGAGGATGTGCTGGCCCGTCTGTCGGAGTTCGTCGCCCGTCAGGACGCCCTGAAGAACAAGTTCATCGGGGCGATGATCTATCCTTGCGTGCTGCTGGTCGGCGCCATCGGGGCCGTGGCGTTCATCATGGCCTACGTCGTGCCCAAGATTCGCGGCGTGCTGGAAGGACAGACGCTGCCGTTGCCTACGCGCATCGTGTTCGGCGTCAGCAATGCGCTGCGGGATAACGGGCTGGTGATTGTCGGGGCCGTGGCCCTGGTGATCATCGTGGCGGTGGCGTATTTCCGCAGCAACGCGGGGCGCGCCGCGCGGTCGCAGTTGCAACTGCGGGCCCCGGTGTTCGGCAGGATCTACACGATGATCGCGATCTGCCGATTTTGCCGCGTGTTCGGCACGATGCTGGCCAACGGCATTCCCCTGCTGCAATCGCTGAAGATCTCGAAGGATTCGACCGGAAACACGATCCTGGCGCGCGCGATTGACGAGGCCTCGGAGGCGGTGCGGCATGGCGAGACGCTGGCCGGTCCGCTGGCGGCCAGCGGGGTGTTTCCGCCGGCGATCATCGACATGATCGCCGTCGCCGAGGAGAGCAATTCGCTGGACAAGGTGCTGGTGGAGATCGCCAATACGCAGGAAGAGCGGACCGCGCGGCAGATCGACTTTGCGATGCGGATGCTGGAGCCGCTGCTGTTGATGTTCATGGGCGTGATGATTGCGTTCATCGCGATCGCTCTGCTGGTTCCCATCCTGCGGATGGCGACGACGGGTTTGCAGCGCTGAGCCGCCCAACCCCGGCGGGGCATCCGATGGCCCCAAAGCGGCCGACGGGCTCCGCGCCGGATCGGTCTGGCGGTAGCATCGACGATGTGGAGAGTGTGGTCGCACGTGAGACACGATCGGAGAGCATGGTGATGACAGGGAAACAAAGTCGCAGGCCGGCCGGACGCCGGGCGTTCACGCTGCTGGAAGTGCTGATGGTGGTGGTCATCATTGGCCTGCTGGCGGCGTTTGTGGCGCCGCAGTTCTTCGGGGCCGGCGAGAAGGCCAAAGTACAGTTGGCCCAGGCCACGGTTGACTCGGGGTTTGCCAACGCCCTCGACGTGTACCGGGCACATATGGGGGACTACCCCCGCTCGGACGACGGCGGGCTGAAGCTCCTGCTGGAGCCCCCGCAGGACGAGAAGCTCGCCAAGAAGTGGGCCGGTCCGTACCTGAAGGCCAAAGACCTGGTGGATCCGTGGGGGAATGAGTACATCTACCAGTACCCCGGAAAGTACAACGAGAAGGGCTACGACCTGTCCAGCCCGGGACGGGACGGGCAGGAAGGTACGGACGACGACATCGTCAACTGGCAGCGGACGTAGCCGCCTGGCGGACGCGCCGGTGCGGTCGCTCGGCGGTGACGCGGCCCGGAGCCCGGAGGTGTCATGCGCGCCAGGGTTACGCACGCCTTTACGCTGCTCGAGCTGCTCTTGGTGCTCGGCCTGCTCGCGGTGCTGATGGCGTTTGCGTGGCCGAACCTGTCGGGCGCGACGCGCGTCGAGCGTCTGCGCGAGTCCGCCCAGCGGATGCAGACGCTGGTCGCCATGTGCCGGGCGGAGGCGATGAACGAGGGGCGTACCTACCGCATCGTGTTTCGTCCCGACGGCAGCGTGCGCGTGCGGTGTCAGCTCGATCCGCTGGAGGCGCCGCACGTGTTCGTCCCGGTGACGACCGGCTGGGCGCGGACCGAAGTACTGCTGGAGGACGTCTGGGTCGCGGCCGTGCAGCTGCTGCCCGATGGTCCGGCTCCGATCCGGATTGTCGACGAGCAGTTGGAATTTCCCGAGATGGAGCTGGACTTACAGCCCATCGAGGATTTCGCCGAGCCGCCGGTCATCGAGTTCCAGCCGAACGGGTCGTGTGATTCGCTGCGGCTCTTGCTGCGGGACGCGCAGGGGGCCGGTCGGCTGCTGACGCTGGACGGTCGGCTGGGACGGGTGACGATCGAAGAGTACGAGTCCGCCGCGGCGGAAGACGTTCAGCGCCCGCCGCCGCTGCCGCCCGAAGCCGAGGCCGAGGAGGCCCGCGCGTATCGACTGGAGGATTTCCAATGATGGCTTCGACGAACGCGCTGCGCGACGGGGGGGCGGTACGGCGGGCGGGCGTGCTGCTGGAAGTCGTCATCGCGCTGACCGTCCTGGTCGCGGCGATGGGGATGCTCGGGGCGCAGGTGGTCGGTGGTCTCAACTGGACCGCCTATGCGGAGGAACAGTTGCGCGCTTCGCATCTGGCGGATCGCGTACTGGCGCTGATCGAGTTGGACCCGAACATCCAGCGACGGATCTCGGAGGCCGGGACGACGCCGGTGGAGGACGTGTTCGGGGAGCAGGCCTTCCCGGGCTACTTCTGGCGTGTGCAGGTCGAACCGGTCGACCCGGATGATCCCAACGAGGAGCTGGGCCTGGTCACGGTCGAGGTTCTGCGGCAAGCGGACCCGCAGCGCCGCGATGAAATCGAGGGGGCACAGGTGGTCCGCACGCTCGCCTTCCTGCGGGCCCGACCCGCAACCATTGATCTGTCGCAGGTCGGCATGGATCCCAACGTCGTCAGCGGCCTCCCGTCGGACCTGGCCGGGCAGCTCGGTCCGCTTCTCTCGGCACTCGGGGGGTTGGACATGGCCAGCGTGACACCGCAACAGATCGTTTCGGCGGTGGACCAGGAGACGTTGCAGACGATCATGCCGCTGTTGCAAACTCTTTTATCGCAAGCGGGCGGCGGCGATCTGATGCCGGGCGGTCTGCAAGGACTTTTTGGCCGGGGAGGTGAAGGAGCTGGAACGGAAGGAGAGGGGCTGCGCGGGCCACCCGGCGAGGGGCCGGAAGGCGGTTCGATCGGCGGGGGCGAGCCGCCTGTACCGGGACGACCACCGATGGGGCCGGGCGGGCCCGGTCCGGGGACGGCGCCCCTTGGGCCGCGTGGCGGGGGTGGCGTCCGGCCGCCGCCAATGCCGGGCATGCCGCCGCCGATGCGTCCACCGTCGGGCGGGGCGGACCTGCCCAAGGCTGGGGAAGTGCCTGGGCCGCGACCGCGACGCGCGTCGCCGAGCACCGCCGGTGGCTCGGGCGAAGGTGGACGCTACACGCTGGAAGACTTGATGAACCTGCGCGACCAATGGCGTCGTCAGCAGGAGGGTGCGGAGTGATCTGCATCCCTCGGGCGTGGCAGTGGTGTGCGTTGTCGCCGGGCGGAAGTCCCGTGCAGGCCGCGGCGCAGACCGAGCGGGTCGCGGCGGGGGCCGCGGCTGCTCGGCGGGCGATGACCTTGCTGGAGGTGACGATCTCGCTGGCGCTGGTGAGCCTGCTGCTTGGCTCGCTGCTGACATTCTTCTGGCAGACGCTTCAGATCCGAGACCGGGCGGCGCAGACCGTGGCGCGCAACCAGGTTGCGCAGCGAATGCTGGAACAGATTGCCAACGAGCTGCGGGATGCGGTCGGCGTGGAGCAAGTCGGATTTCCGAACCTGACCGTGTTCAGGGGTGAGCGCCGCAAGGTCACCTTCCTGACCGCACCCCTGCCTACGGCGGAGGCTTACGCGTTCTATCAGGCCAGCGCTGGAGCGCCGGTCCTGAAACACGATTTGCGGGAGGTTACTTACCAGCTCTGGGTTGACCCGGAGAAGGAGACCGAGGACGGGAACCCGGTGGTCGGGGGCATCGTACGGACCGAACGCCAAGCCTTGGACCCCGTCCAGACCGAGGCGGACGTGCCCGAAGGCGAGGACCTGCTCTGGATGCGGCATGATCTGTGCTCCTACGAGCTGGGCTACCTGGAGTTCCGCTACTTCGACGGCGTCGAATGGACGACAACCTGGGAGGTCCAGGAGGGCAATCCGCTGCCGCACCTGGTGCAGATCACGGTCGGCTTCGATTCGCTCACCCGCGACGAGCTGGACGATTTGGACCTGGAGAAGTGGCCCCTCGATCAGTACCCGCTTGGCCCGGATCAGGAGCTTCCGGAGCGGTATTCGACGATCGTGCGACTGCCCGCAGCCGATGAGCTGTTCAGCGCGCGGTGGCACCGGTTGCTGGGGGAAGCGGAGGAGGTCTACGAATTCGGGAAGCCGGCGGACGAGGGAACCGAAGGATCGCCGTGAAGCGAAGCGTGCGGAAAACCCCGGCATTCATTCTGCCCGTCGTGCTGGTGCTCGTTGGGCTGCTGGCGCTGGTCATGGGCGGGTTCATGTTCTTCGTGCGGGCCGAGGTGGCCGGGGTGCGGGCCGAGCGTGATGCGCAACAGGCTCGTTTGGCCGCGGAGTCCGGGCTCCAGGAAGTCATCGCCGTGTTGCGCGCCGGCCGCGACGACCGCACTCTGTGGTGGGACAACCCAGCGCGGTTCCGGCACGCCCTCGTCTGGTCAGAGGAATATCGGCGTGTCGACGACCCGGTGCGGAAAACCGGCAGCCGCAAGGAGATCCTCGCGGGCGGCCGGATCGTGCCCGCCTGGCGGTTCAGCGTTGTGGCTCAGAACCTGGATGGACTGCCGGATACGCTGCGCTATGGCATCACCCCGGAGAACGGCAAACTCAATCTGAACGACGCGAGCGAGGAGGAGATCGAACGGTTGTTCATGGCCGTGTTGCCGCTATTAGGGGTGGAGAACACGCCGGAGCTGGTGGCGGCGTTCCTGGACTGGCGTGACGCGGACGACGAGATGCGGCCTGCCGGGGCCGAGTCGGACTATTACAGCACGCTCAAGCCGGCCTACCGCGCCAAGAATGGCAAGCTGGATACGGTCGAGGAGCTGTTGCTCGTGAAAGGCTTCAGCGCCGCGATCCTGTACGGGGAGGATACCAACCGCAACGGGATTCTGGATCGGAACGAGGACGACGGCAGTGCCTCGTTCCCGTACTACGATAACGGCGACGGCATTCTCCAGCACGGACTGGCGCCGTATGTGACGGTCTGGTCGCGGGAGTCGTCGTCGACGGGCACGAGCGGTGCTCCGACCACGCAGCCGCAGCAGACTCAGCCGACCCGGATCAATGTCAACGCCGCGTCGGCCGTGGTGCTGGAGGCGATCGGGGTCCCGCCCGATCAGGCGACGAATGTGGTGACCCTGCGTGAGGAGCAGAGCGCCGAGACGCTTCAGAGCACCGACTGGCTGGTGTCGACGGGCGCGCTGGAGGCGGAGACCTATGCCGCCGTCCAGTCGCGCTTGACGACGCGCGCCTTCCAGTTTCACGTGGAGGTGGTCGGGTATGCCGATCACGGGAAGCTGGGGCGGCGTTATGAGTGGATTGTGGAAGTACGTGGCCCGCTCGTGCAGGTGCTGTATCATCGGGACCTGACGAGTCTGGGGTTGGCCTGGCCGGTCGACCGCGACGAGGCGCTCGTGCAGCGGTACCAGACGAGTACACCATAGGGACGCAGCGATGCTCGGAATGGGGCGCAAAGTACTCTGCCTCGATTGGGACAAGCGGTCGCTGCGCATCGTCGTGGCGCGCGTCGGTGCCGGCCGCATGGCCCTGGAGGACGCGCACTCGCACCGGCTGCCGGCGGAACTCGAAGCCGATGACCCGCAGGCCATGGGGGACTTTATTCAGCAGATGCTGCGGCGGCACCGCCTGCGCTTCCGCTCGGTGCTCGTGGATGTCCCGCGCGAGCGGGCGGTGATCAACCGGCTGACGATTCCGCCGACCCCGGACCCGGAGGTGGCGGCGGCCGTGCGCTTTCAGGCCATGCGTGAGCTGCCGTTTCCCATCGAGACGGCGGCGGTGGATTACGTGGTCACGGCGCGGGACGAGCAGGGGTTGACGACTGAGGTCCTGTTGGCCGCCGTCACGCTGGAGACGCTGGAGCGGCTGCGAGCGACGTGCGCGGCGGCGGGTTTGACGCCGACGCGGATCGGGTTGCGGCCGTATGCGAATCTGGTCAGTGTGCAGCATGTGGGGGACTATGCTCAGCGGCGGGTGCTGTTTGTGGATCTGGGGCCGGGGGCGACGGAGATCGATGTTTTTCACGGGGCCACGCTGGCGTTTGCTCGATCGGCGAACGTCAACGTCCCGGTGCCGGTCCGGCAGGACGGGGGGGCGGAAGACTCGCGGATCATCACGCTGGCCGAGATCGGGGAATACGAGGGCTCGCGGGCGGCCATCGAGGCGGCCGTCGATGAACTGCTGCTCGAGGTGACGCGGACGCTCACGGCCTACCGGGCGACCGAGGCGGACGCCGTGATCGATGCGGCGCTCGTGGCCGGCGGAACCGGGATCGAGGAGCAGTTTGCCGAAGCACTGCACGATCGGTTGAAGTACCCGGTGCAACTGTTTGATCCGACCGGGCCGTTGGGGGTGGATCCGGCGGAGGCGGAGAAGCTGCGTTCCTTTTCGGCGGCGCTGGGGCTGGCGTGGGGGCTGAGCCGCGAAGGCTGGCTGGCGCTCGACTTTCTCAATCCGAAGCGTCCCGTGGCGCGGAGCGAGATCTGGCGGCGCCGGGTGCGCCTGGGGGCGATTGCGGTCGGGTGCGTAGCAGCGGTGACGGCGGCCGGGTTCGGGCGGCTGTATTGGCAGCTTTCAAGCCAGCATCGCGCGCTTGTGCAGGCGAACAAGAAGCTCAGCACAGAGCTGGAAGCCAAGCAGGCGATCCTGGACCAGATCGAGCGGGCGCAGGATTGGGAGGTGAAAGCTGTCTGGGCGGATGATCTCTTGTACCTGACGGAGGCCGCTATCGAGCCTGGTCGCAAGATGCTCGTGCAGGGGATCGACATGGAAGCCGGCAGCCGCACCCGGAAGATCATCCTGCGCAACGTCCACGCCAGCGAGTGGCAGGTGCCGATCGAGTACGTGCGCGCGTTGAACGAGCTGCGCATCGACGGCGAGCCCGTCTACGACGCCAAGCCGCTGGCCTGGGTCGAGATTCACAACCACCCGGACTTCAAGGGCAAGCTGGACATCGAGATCGAGCTGCGTCGGCTGAACGCCTTGCAGCAGAAGATCGAGGAGCGTGAGAAACAACGGAAAGCCGGCCGGAAGTTCTGAGTGGCGGTCCGGCGGAGGCCAGACGGACGGATGACCCATCGCGAGAGAATGCTGGGCATTGCGCTGGGGGGCACCTTGGCCGGTCTGGCTTTGGTGGGTGCCGTCCGCTGGGCGATGGTGGATCCGTTCGTGGATCTTCAGCAGCGGATTCGCACCGAGGAGCAGCGACGGACCCGGCTCAAGAACGAGCTTGCGCGGCTCGAAGGCATCGAAAAGCAGTGGCAAGCGCTGACGGCCCGGACGCTGTCCCTCGACCCCAAGGAGGCGCAGCTTCGTTTCCGACAGAAGGTGCATGAGCTGCTGCAACGGCACGGGTTGGTCGACGACCCGAAGGCCAAGGACACCAAGATCAGCCCGGGCGGCATCACGCGCGACCGGAATACGCGCTTCGTCGAAGTCCCGCTCACGATCACCACGGCCGGCACGTTGAAGGAGGTGCTCGGCTTCCTGTGCGATTTCTACCGGCAGGATTTCATCGCCCGCGTGGACAAGGTGAGTCTGGCGGCCAATCAGGCGCTGGTCGCAGGCGGCGCACGCGGGGGGGCGCGGGCCCGGTCGAACAAGACGGGCAGCGGGGTGGACGCCGGCACCCAGACCATCGGCCCGGACGGTCCGCAGTTGACAGTCAGCATCACGGTGACGGCGCTGGTGTTGCCGCCGGTGGGGAAGATCGACCCGCAGCCGCGGGCGGAGCCAGAGGAGTTACCCCGGGGGGCACTGGCGCACGATGTGGACGCGTATTCGGCGGTGGTGGCGCGGAATCTGTTCAAGCCGTATCAGCCTCCGCCGCCGCCCCCGCCTCCGCCACCCGAGCCGGTAGCGGCGGCCTCCCAGCCGGCGCCGCCCCCGCCTCCGCCACCGCCTGTGAACCCTCGACCCGATGCGGACAAGAAGTACTTCGTGGGCACGGCGTCGGTGAACGGCGAGCTGCTGGCGTACGTGCAGGATCAGACGCAGGTCGAACGGCCGGTCGTGCGCCTGCGCGTTGGGGACGCCGTGGACGACGGTCGGGTCGTACTGATTCAACCGCTGGCGATGGTCGTGGAGACCCAGGAGCCGAGCGGGCAGCGGAAGTATTACTATTACCCGCTGCGTCAGCCGAACCCGGCCAGCTTTGCCGAACGAGTCGAACTCTCGCCGCAGGAGCACCCGGAAATCTGGGGGCGCTTACAGCACAGCCGCGGTGGGTGAGGGGGCAGGCTGACGGCTGGTCGGAGTGGTGTGGTGGTAAGTGGTTCGATTCTGGATAAACCGTTGACGGAGAAGCGCTTGGTGCCGGGAAAAGCTGCCACCGGCGGGCGTTTTTGCGGTATAAGTAGGACGGCACCGGGCTCGGACCGGTGCGCGTTTCCATGGAGTGGCCACGGGCCCCATCTTGGGGCCCGCTGAGGCACCACAAGAGGTGTGTGTATGGCGCGGCAAATGGCTCAGCATGGGCTGGTCACCCTGCTTGTGATCCTCGGGCTGGCAATGCCCGCAACCCACATTCGGGCGCAGGAGGCAACTCCGCCACCCAGTGAACAGGCAGCTTCCGCGGACACGGCGACGACGCAGCCGAGCTCCTCGTCGGACACCGACCGGGCGATCCAGCGTCTTCAGCAGCTTCGGGAAGAAGCGCGTCGCAAGCAAGCCGAGCAGGCCGCCGCACAGGCGAGCGGGTCAGCGCCAGTCGGGGCGCCGGCGCCCGCGACGCGGCCACGTCCGTCCATCGAGGAGCTGCGAGCGCGCGCCCAGGCGTCTACGCAGCGGGCGACGCCGGCCCCAGCGCCGGCCGTGCAACCGGTGGGGCGGGCCGCGCAGGAAGAGGGCGGCGAGGAGATCCCGGACGATTTCGTGGGGCCACCCCTGAGGTTGTCGCGCGCCGCGTCGGCGCCCGCTTCAGTCAGCTCGGCGCCGGCCGCTGGACCAGCGGCGGAGAGTGCTCCCGTGGCGGCCGCGCCGAGCGCGCCGCTGGCGGCGGAGAGCGAACCGGAGGACGGACGGACCGAGTGGTTCAACTTTGTGAAGACCCCCTGGGAAGACGTGCTGATGCACTTCGTCGAGCGGATCGGCAAGCCGCTGATGACGCCGGCGGAGGACCTCGCGATCGGGGGCGAGCTGACCTACGTCACGCACCGTAAGTTCACGAAGGAGGAAGCGCTCGACGAGCTCAACCTCATTATGTACGAGAAGGGGTACCGCTTCGTCGAGACCGAAAACCACATCCGGATCATCCCGATCAGCGAGATGCGCCAGTGGGTGCCGGTGAAAGACACCTACCCGTCGATCGAAGCCTTCGAGGCGGCGGAGCCGCGCGATATGGACTTCGTGGTCGTGTACTACCAGGTGACGGATCAGCCGGCCAAGGTCTATGTCGACATGTTCTTCGAGTCCCTGTCCGACGGCACGCTGATGACGGCGTTGCCGGACAGCAACCAGATCAAGATCGTCGGTCTGGCCCGCGACGTCCGGAAGTTCATGGCCCTCAAAGACCGCGTGAGCATCACGCCGCAAGACCCGCGCCGCATCAAGATCTTCGACATCAAGACCAACGCCCGGAATATCGAACAGCTGGTGCGGAACTTCCTGCAACTCAGCACGCCTCAGCCGCAGATGCGCATGGTGCGCGATCCGCGCACGGGGCAGATGACGGCGCAGCCGGTGCCGGCGGCCGCGCCGGCGCAGAGCGAAGTGCTGATGATTCCTGACGAGCGGACGAACTCTATCGTCGTCAAGGCGACAGAAGACAAGATCCAAGAGATCGGGGAACTCATCCAGAAGTTCGACCAGAAGCCCGACATCGGGAACTTCTACACCCGCGTCATCGAGATTCAGCACGCGGATGCCCGCGAGGTTGCCACCCTGCTTCAGAACATCCTTCAGCAGGAGCAGACGCAGTTGCAGATGCAGATTCCGAACTGGCAGTGGCAGCGACAACTGCAACTGCAACAGCAGCTGGCGGAGCGGGCCCGGCGGCGCGGTCAGCCGGTGCCCCCGCAGCCGCAGCCCCCGCCGCCGATGCAACCGATGCTGGTCGGCGTGAACCCGGACGACATCTTCGCGGAGGGCATCTTCGAGCGGGCCCGCAAGACCATCAAGATGGTCGCCGACGCGCGCACGAACTCGCTGATCGTTTACGCGAATGACGAGGGGTTCAAACGCGTCGAGGAGATGCTCGAGATCATCGACAAGCCGTTGCCGGACAAGTTCCAGGTCATCCGCCCCGAGCGGGCGCGCGTGTCGGAGATCGCCCCGTTGCTGACGCAACTGGTGGCGGGATTGGTCCCGACCAGCGGGCGGAGCGCGCCCAGCGTGACCCCGGATGAGGCGAACAACGTGTTCTACGTCATCGCCGAGCGCGACGAGATGGAAAAGGTGGAGGACCTGATCCGCTTGCTGGACGTGGCGCCGCCGGAGCTTGAGCGGCACGTCGTCGAGCTGGCGAATCTGCGGCCGAGCCAGGTGGCGCAATTGGTGCAGTCGCTGCTGACCAGCCCGGGCGGTGCAGCGCCGGTGACGACGCCGCGGGGCCCGCGCGGTCGCCCGGGCATTCCGGTCCCAACCCCCGCGCCGACCGCCAGTCGCACGGAGACCTTCCAGATCATCCCACTCGACGAAGCACAGATTCTGATCGTGTACTGCCGCGCGGAGGACTGGGAGAAGATCGAGAAGACGATCCAGATGTGGGATGAGCGGGCCCGGACGAGCACGCCGCGGCTGGAGACGTTCACCATTACACGTGGCAGCGCCCAGGCGATTGCCGCGACGCTGACGAACCTGTACCGCAGCTACGAGCATCCGGCGCTGGGTCGCTCGCCCGTGTCCATTCAGGCGGACGGGGACAAGGTCTACGTGTACGCGATCCAGCCGGCCTTGGAGGAGATCGCCGCGCTGATTCAGAGGCTGGATGTTGAAAGTCCGGCGGACAAGGTCGAGATTCTGCCCCTGGTCAACGCCGACGCCGCGCAGGTCGCCCAACAGCTTCAGAGCCTGTTCGGCGCTCGGGCAGGCGGGCCGCGTTTGCCCGGTGTGCCGGCGGGGCCGGTGATTCAGGCCGAACCGGCGACCAACAGTCTGATCGTGCAGGCGGACAAGGCGGATCTGGAGCGAATCAAGGACTTCGCCCTGCGTATTGACCAGAGCTATGCCTCGCTGGCGACCGAGCAACGCTTCTACACGATGCGCTACGCGTCGCCGCAGGAGGTCGCGCAGGCCGTTCAGAACATCTTCGGGGGGGTGCGTGCCGGACCGCGCGGGCTGGGCGGTGTGGCGCCCATCAAGGCCATGGCGGCGGGTTCGCAGGTGATCGTCGAGGCGCCGAAGGACAAGTTTGGGCCGATCGAGGCGTTCATCCGGCAGCTTGACGATCCGGCGGGCAAGGACATGGTCACGAAGATGGTCCGGCTGCCGGGGTGCGATGTGAACCAGGTGGCGCAGACCATGAGCACGACGGTTGGGCGGTGGCCCGCCCGGCCCGACCGGTTGCAGGCGACGTTCATTCCGGACGCGACGACCGAATCGGTGATCGTCAGTGCGCCGCAGGACATGTGGCCGAAGATCGACGAGCTGATGGAGCAGTTCCGATCGGTGGCCGAGGAGCTCACGCCGGTCACCATTACGCCGCAGTATGTGGATGCAAACCAGCTTGCGCAGACGATTCAGACGATGTTCCGCTCGCCCAGCGGACGGGCTCAGGATGTGCAGGTGTCGGTCAGCGGCGGGCAGTTGGTCGTGAAGGCGACGCAGAAGAAGCTGGACGAGATTCAGGCACTGGTCGCGCAACTGGACAGTCCCGACCCGACGGGGGGCATTCAGGTGCGGACGTACGACCTGAAGGTGCTCAACGCGGTCCAGGTCCAGGCGCAGGTGCAGCTCTTTTTGGCGCAGCGCAAGCAGAACCTGCGGCCGGGGCAGCTTGCGCCCGGCGCGTTTGCCGAGCCGACTACGAACACGCTGGTCGTGCTGGCGCCGGCCGACATACTGCCGGTGGTGGACAGCATCATTCAGGAGCTGGAGGGCAAGACGCCCCCCAGCGGAAAGATTCAGGCCTACGCCCTCAAGAACGCGCGGGCCGACCAGATGGCGAACAACGTGGACGCCATGCTGAAGGTCAAAGTCGCGGAGAAGGAGGGTCTCAAGAAGGGCACGATTCTGACCGGCGTGTTCGCGGACCCGGCGTCCAACCGGCTGTTTGTGCTGGCGCCCGATGAATACCAGAAGCTGGCGGCCGAGCTGATCCGCCTGGTGGATGAGGAGACCGAGGTCGCGGAGATCGTGCACATCGTCCCGCTGAGCGAGGGCGACGCGCAACAGGTCGCGCAGTCCCTGACTCAGATCGTCCAGGGCCGCGCCGCCGGCAAGGGCGCTCCGGTGGGCAGCGTGCGCATCGCCGCGGACGCCGGCAGCAACAGTCTGATCATCAGCGGGCTGCCGAAGGATGTGGCGGAAGCGGAGAGGTGGATTGCGGACCTGGAAGTCAACAGCGTCCGCGTGCCGGAGCTTCAGACGTTCACGCTGAAGTACGCGAATGCGAGCGACGTCGAGAAGGTGCTCAAGAACCTCTTCGGTTCGGCCCGCAGTCCGCAGGACGCGGTGACCATCACGCCGGACGAATACACCGGCCGTCTGATCGTCACGGCCAATCGGCGCAAGATGCGGCAGGTGGAGAAGATCGTCGCCGAGCTGGATCAGGCGCCGCCAACCAAGGAAGAAGGGCTGGTCGCCGGTGGCAAGCAGATCTACTTCGTGGAGATCAACCGCGGTGACGCGGCGGACATCGCGTGGGATGTTCGCCAGCAGTTCCCGGATGAGGACAAGGGCGGGCCGAAGATCGAGTCGGATTGGTACGGCGAGTACATCACGGTGAAGTGCCGTGAGTCCGAGTTTCCCGCCATTCTCAAGCTGATCCGTGAGTACGAGCGGCGGGCGCGGGTCGAGACGAAGGTTGTGACCCTCAAGCCGCGCGGTGACGCCCAGAAGCTGTTGGCTTACCTCCAGGCCCGGCACGAGTTTGAAGTCGTGCAGCCGGCGGGCCGTCCGGAGGAGGAAAGCATCGTCGAAGAGGTCTGGAAGGACGGTGAGGAGCCGGCCTGGCTTCGTCAGCGACGGACGAAAACCGAGCGGGAGAACCAGGATTCGGGCGGCGGGCGGGTCGCGCCCGTCGGAGGCGGACTGTCGCGGCGCTCGGCGCTGCTCGAGGAGATCGAACGGGACATCGTGGGGCTGCCGAACACCCCCCCGCCGCGCTCGGTCGCCAAGGTCCGCCTGGGAGACGTCGGGGATGGCTACCGAGTCATTCCGGCCGTTTTCGGCGGCGCCGCGCAGCCGGCGGAGGACCGGCCGGCACCGGGCCGGCGCGCGTCGACGCCCGTTGAGAGCAGCACGTCGGCGCCGCGCGTCCTGGCCGGCGACGAAGCGACTGAGGATGAGAAGACGATCCGGTCGCCGTTCGAGAAGCAGAAGCCCAAAGTCGCCTTTGGCCCAGGCGGCAGCCTGGTCATACAGGGGCCCAAGGAGCAGGTCGACGACCTCAAAAACGCGCTCGAACTGCTCGAGGAAGATCTGGCCGTCGGCGAAGTCATCCGCATCTTTCACTTCAAGTATGGCGATGTGAGTGCGGCGGCTGAGATTCTGAGCATGATGTTTGACGTTCAGCAGCGGCAGATCGTCATTCCCCAGCCCCAGCCGCAACAGCGTGGTCAGCCCGGGCGGCCGGGCGAGGAGGGCCGCGAGGGCCGGGAAGGCGTTGCGGGCGGGATCATGGAGCAATTGCGCGGGATGGTCGGCGGGCGTCAGACCGGGGCGAAAGGTGCCGGGCCGCTGCGCATCGCCACGGATCCGGGCCACAACTATCTGATTATCAAATGCCAGGAGACGCAGTTGCCGGAGATCCGCCGCCTGCTGCGTGAACTCGACATCCCCCCGGGCGAGGTGCAGGTCAAGATTTTCCAGCTCAAGAACCTGCTGGCGGAGGAGACGGCGGAGAACATCAAGGACGTGCTCGGCATCTCCAAGGTGCAGCAGCGGCGTGGCGCCCGGACGCCCACACCGCGGGCGGGGCAGCCGGGCAGTCCGCAGCAGCAGCTCATGGAGATGCTCCAGCAGCAGTTGGTCTCCGTCCCCGGCGTGGAGGGCGGCGCCAAGGTGGAACGCGTTGAGATCGTCCCCAACGCCACCACGAATTCGCTGCTGGTTTCGGCTCCGCCGGAGGTCATGGGGCTGATCGAGAAGGTCATTACCGACCTGGAAACACTGGAGGGCCGGGACGTCGTTGGGGTCCACTACTATCCGCTGAAAAACGCCCGCGCGGACGACATCTTGCCGTTGTTGCAGGACATCTTCGATGCGGCGGCGAGCGGGCGGGCGGAGGGACGGCCGGGGCGCGGCGGAGTGCCGCGGCCAGCAGGGGGTACGTCGCCGGCATCTTTGGGCCCGGTCATGGTCTCTGCCGACCCGCGAACGAATACCATTGTCTATACGGCTCAAGCCAAGGATGTACCGGTCATCGAGGAGCAGATCCGTCGGCTGGACCTGCCCGGCTCGATGGCCGAGGCAGAGATGTATATCTGTCGCTACGGCGACGCCGAGGCGATCGCCGAGGTGCTACAGGCGATCTTCGCGCCCGGCGGACGGGCGGGCCGCGGCGGCCGGTTGCCGGCGGCGGGGGAGACCGGCGCGGCCGGCGAGGTCCGCATCGTGGCCGACAGCGCCACGAATGCGATTCTGGTCTGGGGACCACCTGACAAGCGCGATCTGATCTTCACGAAGATCACCGAACTCGATCGGCTCAGTCAACGCGACATCCGCGAGATCCCCATCGTTCATGCCGATCCGGTGAAACTCGCCGACACGTTGATGGAGGTGTTCGGCGGGCAAGGTGCGCCGGGACAGCCGCGGAGCGGGCGACGGGCGGCGCGCCCGGCGGGCGCTGGGGGCGCGGGCGGCGCCAACGTGCTCGCCGCCGGGCGAATCGTGATTCTGGGCGATCGCGACGCGAAGAAGCTCCTGGTCCGCGCGCCGGACGAGGTTTTCCGTCAGATCGAGGACCTGGTCACGACCTTGGACCAGCCCAGCGAACAGCTCAAGCTGAAGCGCTTCGAGCTGCGCTATGCCGATGCCGAGACCGTCGTCGAGAGCGTCAAGCAGGCGATGACGGAGTACATCCAGCTTGCGAAAACCACCGGTACGGAGACCGATTTCGACGCCTTCACGGCCGTCCCCGACCCGCGGACGAACAGCGTGATGGTGGTCGGCTCGGACAAGACGTTCCTCTTCGTGTCGCAGATTCTGGCGGCGGTGGACATCGAGACGCCTGACACGCAGCGCAAGGAATTCCGGGTCTTCCTCCTGGAACGCGCGGATGCGGCGACCGTCGCGGAGGCCATCAACGGCTTTGCCACCGGCGGAGCGGCGGGAACCGCCGGCGGCGGACGGCCCGGTCGTGGCCGGGGCGCTGCGCCGGGCGCGCCGACCGGGGGTCGCGAGATCAACGTCTTCGCCATCGCGGACGAGGCCACGAATTCCGTGATGGTCTATGGGCGCAGCGAGGACATCGATCGGGTCGAGGAAGCGGTGATCGCCCGCCTGGAGGAAAGCATCGGAACGCGTTACCAGATTGCGACCGTCCCGGTGCAGAACGTGCCACCGTCGCAGATCGTGGGCTTCATTTGGCAGTTCATCGAGCCGTCGGCGGCGGGCGGCGGGCAGACCGGCCGCGGCACCGGTCGTCCCGCTCAGGGCGCGGAGAACACGGGACCGCAGATCGTGCCCAACGACAGCGCTAAGACCCTGATCGTGCGCGGCACGAAGCGCCAGATCGATGAGGTCCGCGAGCTGGTGCAACGCTTCGACGATCCCGAGGTCGTCCAACAGCGCTTCAAGGTCATTCGCGTTCCGTACGGCCATGACGCCGTGCGCCTGGCCAGCGAAGTCGAACGCATCGTCAACGACAGCGAGGCGGCCGATGCCGACCGCAGCGGTCGACCCGCCCAGCGCGTTACCGTGGGCGCGGATGAATATACCAACACGCTGATTCCGTCCGGCGATCCGCGTCTGGTCGCGCAGGTGGAGACCATTGTCCAGCAGCTCACGGAGGTCCGGGCGGAACAGCCCGTGACCCTCGTCCTCGAGCTTCAGAACCTCCCGGCCGCGGATGCCGAGCGGGTCATTACCGAGCTTCAGCGCAAGCAGGCCGCCGGCGGCACAGGCCGCTCCGGGGTGACTCGACCCGGTGGCGGCGCGCGGCCCAGCGGGGCGCGTCCGTCCGGCGGCGGCTCGACGGGTGGCACAAGCACGCCTCGCCGGTCGACGACACCCCCGTCGACGCCGCGCCGTCCGTCGGGCGGTGGTGGCGGCAGTCGGGGGGGTGGCGGGACGCCGCCGGCGTTGGACCTGGAGTTCACGCTGCGGACGCCAACGGCCTGGGGCGACTGGTCGGTCCGGCCCGCCGCCTGGGTGACGCCGGTGGTGGCTACCACACCGCTATCGCCTGTGATCGGCCTGTTGATGGCTGGTCCGGGTAGCGACGACCGGCCGGCGGCGCGAGCTGCGACTACCCGGCCGACAACCACCCCGCCGACAACGACACCTCGTGCGCCCCGGACGACGGCTTTGCCGCCGACGCCTGAGCCGCCGGCGCGGGGTCCCGTGTCGCCGAGCGGGCCGATCCCGCGCGACGAAATGCTGAACACGGTAGAGGACGACGTGGCGGGGCCGCCGGAAAGCGAGCCGGCGGATCTCCTGGAGGGACTGTCTGGCGTGACCGGCGCCTTGCGGGGCGAGGTGGTCGCCAACGCCATTGATGATCGCAAGATCATCATCACCGGCGACGCGGCGGACGTGGAGTTCATTCAGCGCGTCCTGAAGATGATGGACGCGACCAAGGCCCCGTCGATCATCGAGGTGTTCACGCTGGAGAAGGCGAAGGCCGCCGCGCTGGCCCCGATCATCGACAAAGCGGTTAAAGCCCGGCTGGATGCGGCCGGTCGCAAGGATCGTTTCAGTGTCAATGCTGAGGGGCGCAGCAACTCACTGATCGTCTCCGCGTCGCGGGACGTGATGGACGAAATCGCGGAACTGGTGGCGCGGTTGGACGTGGTGCGCGCCGGGGAAACGACCGTGCGGCGGGTGCCGCTGGTCCACATCCGCGCGTCGGAAGCCGTAGCGACGCTGCAACCGACGATCGAGAAGCTGAACAAGATGCGGGAGGTGCCGCCCGAGTCGCAGGCGTCTGTGCAGGCGATCGACCGCGACAACAGTGTGATGATCATCGGCACGCCGGCGGACCTGGACGAGATCGAGAAGTGGTTCGAGGCGCTGGATGTGGAAATCAGCGCGGAAAAGCAGCCCAAGAGCTTCGTCCGGGCGGATGCCATTCTGATCCAGCTCAAGAATGCGCAGGCGGAGGATGTGGCCAAGGTCATCAACGACATGATCAAGCAGGAGCAGGAAGCCGCGTTGGCGGCGGTGGGCGCGGATGCGAAGAAAGCCGGCAAGCCCGCCGTCAAGACCATCAAGCTGCGCCTGCCGGATGGCACGGAACTGCCGGAGCTGCAACTGGAATATCCGATCCGCCTGGTGCCGGAGAAGGGCACGAACTCGCTGATCGTCTTCTCCACGCCGGATAACAACTCCGCCCTTCAGGCGATCGTCGGCGTGTTCGACTCGCTGCCGGTCGGGGCGGAGACGGACGTGAAGGCGTTCGCGCTCCAGTATGCAAACGCGGAAGAGGTGAGCAAACTGCTCACGGACCTGTTTAAGGACAAGAGCCCGCTGAACCGGCCGAGCGAAGGGAGCGGGACGTCCTTGCAGAAGGGCGTCATGCCGCCGGTGCCGCCCGGGGTCGCGGCCCGGGGGCTGCCGTACCCGGTGACCGTGCAGCATGACCCGCGCAGCAACGTGGTGATCGTGGTCGGGCGGTCCGATGCGGTGCTGCTGGCGGCGGGTCTGATTCGGGAGCTGGACCGCCCTACGGTGGAACTGGGGCTCCAGGCACACGTCCTGGAGCTGAAGCACACGCAAGCCGGCCCGCTGGCGGAGAAGCTGAAGAAGCTTCTCGATGACCGGGCCAAGGCGCTGAAGGGCGACAAGAACGCCGCCCGCGACAGCGCGGTCATTCAGCCCGAGGAGCGCTCCAACGCGCTGATCGTGCTGGCGACGGCGGAGGTCTACGAGATGGTGGAGGACCTGGTCCTCCAGCTCGACGCGGCGCAGCGTTACAGCGTGGTGGACACGCGTTTCCGGCCGCTCCAGTTCGCCGACGCGGTCAAGCTCCAGGCCATCCTCGATGAGATGTTCAAAGCCCGCAAGGACGCCGAGAAGGCGGCCAACAAGGACGCGACCGACACGCTGAGTGTGCTGGCCGATGCGCGCAGCAATGCGCTGTTGCTGACCGGCACGCGGGACTACCTGGCTGAGGCCGAACGGGTCATTGGGCAGCTCGACCAGGAGTTTGAAGGGACGGTGGTGTTCCGGGCCTGCAAGGTGCGGCTTAACAGCGCGGCCAACATCGCCACGCTGCTGAAGGACATGATCGACAAGGCCCTCAAGCAGCAGGACTCCAAGCTGAAGGGTTCGCCGATTCACGTGTCGGCTGACCCCGTGTCGGACACGCTGCTGCTGGCGGCGTCGCGCGAGGACATGCAGGTGCTCGAGCGCTGGGTGGAGATTCTCGACCGCCCGAGCGAAGTCGGTCGCATGACCCGCATCATCCCGCTGCGGCAGGCCGTGGCCGACGATGTCGCCAAAGCGGTGGGCGACATTTTCAAGAAACAGGCCGGCGGAACGGGCGGAAAGGGTGGAGAGATTGATATCACAGTGACGGCGGACAAGACGACCAACTCTGTCGTCGCGTTCGGCCCGCCCGCTCTGCTGGTGGACGTGGAAGATTTCGTCCGTCAGCTCGACTCCACCGAAGCCCGCAAGGGCGCCGTCGTACGCATCTTCAAACTGACCCAGGCGGATGCGCAGGAGGCCGGCGACCTGCTCAGCCGCATCCTCGATCTACGCGGCGGATCGGTCGGTGGGACGGGCGGCGGCGCGACGGGCGGCAGCACACGCCAGGAAGCCGCCAAGCAGGTGCTGCTGATCTTCCAGCGCGAGCACCCGGAGGTCGGCATGGAGACGCTCAAGGGTCTCCGCTCGGACATCGTCGTCATCTCCGACCTGCGGACCAATTCGCTCGTGGTGACGGCTCCGCCGGAGAGCATGCCGCTGATGGAGTCGCTCGTGGCGGCGATCGACGTCCCGCCCGAGGCGGCCCGCATCCGCGTCTTCCGGCTGCGCAACAGCGATGCCGAACAGATGGTCAAGCTGCTGGACGACATCTTCAAGCAGCAGACCCGCACGGGCACGACCCGCGGCGGCACCACCGGTGAGCCGGAACGCGTCCTGACCTTCGGTGAGGGCGTCGAGGGCGGGCGGCAGGAGATCGCCTTTGCCACGGATGTCCGGACGAACTCGGTCATCGCCGCCGGCACCCCGGGCTACCTCGATCTCGTCGAACAGATGATCCTCGAGCTGGACACGGTCCCGATCAAGGATCGCGAGGTCATCGTTTACTCTCCGCGGAACAACAAGGCAGACGTCATCGTGCCGTCGATCAAGGAGTGGAGTGACGCCGAGCAGAAGCGGCTCCAGGATATCGGGGAGGACGTGTCGGTCGGCGTCAAGCAGGAGCGGATGGTCACGGCGATTGCGAACAAGGACGCGAACCGCGTGATCCTGTCGGTCGATCCGCGGTTCCGGGACACGGTGATGAGGGTGGTTCGCGATCTGGATCAGCCGCCGCCGCAGGTGCTGATTCAGGTGCTTATTCTCGAAGTGACGATGGACAACTCCCTGGACCTGGGAGTCGAGTTCGCGTTCCAGGATTTGCAGTACGCGAAGGCGGGGCCGACGGATACGACGACCTTCGACTTCGTCGGTGGCACCGATATCGGCGCGGTCGGCAGCGGTCTGGGCGGCTTCACCTTCACGATCACCGGTGCCGACTTCAACTTCCTGTTCCGCACGCTCCAGAGCGAGGGCAACCTGCGCGTGCTGAGCCGGCCGCAGATCGTCGCCATGGACAACCAGAAGGCGAAGATCGACATCAGCAACGATGTGCCCTACGTCACGGGCACCCAGACCTCCTCCACCGGCCAGATCAGCACGAGCGTCGGACGTCAGAAGGTCGGCATCACGCTGGAGGTCACGCCGCAGATCAACCCCGACGGGTTCGTCCGGATGGAGATCAACCAGAAGGTCTCGGATCTTACCGGCTCGACGGTCGATGTCGGGCCGGGCGTTACGGCGCCGATCTTCTTCACCCGCGAGGCCGAAACCACGATCACGGTGCAGGACAATGAAACCGTCGTGCTCGGCGGGCTGATCACGTCGCGGACCGAGAACCGCGAACAGAAGGTGCCGCTGGTCGGCGATATACCCGGCCTCGGGCTCCTGTTCCGCAACCAGAACGATACCTCGCGCCGGGTCGAGCTGCTGCTGGTGCTGACGCCGCACGTCATTCGCACGCCCGACGAGTTCCGGGCTTTGTCGGAGGCGGAGCGGGATCAGCACGAGCTGTTGCCGCAGGATGTGCTCGAAAGTCCGCTGATGCAGGGGCTGCGGGTCGTGCCGTCGGAGGAGCAGGTGCCGCCCGAGTCGCTGACCCCGTCGCCGGCGGAGCCAGGCGAGTCGCTCCAGGAGTCTTTGGAGCCGAAGGAGGAGGAGTACGGCCCGCTGCGGCCGGCGCTGCGGGTGCCGCCGGCGGACGCAGATTCCTACGACGTGCCGCTCACGGCCCGCCTGCGCGGGAGACGGTAATCCGGGTGGCACGGCCACCCGCGCCCCCGGGCCCCGACCGGACGAGCGCTGGCTCATGGTCAACTATGAGGACGATGTGCGCTTTGACGCTGCCCACGCACGCCGGACGACGGCTTTGCATGCCTGGCGTGGCGCTGTTCGCATTGCTGGTCAGCGGCTGCGAGGCGCCGGGGCCGACGGGCGAAAGCGGCCCATCGGGAACACAGGGTGGGTGGCTGGAAGCGCTGTTCAGCCCTTCGCCGGCTCAGGACGACGTCATCGCGATCCGCCAGTTCTACAACCCCTTGCCCTGGCTGCGGGATGCCGATGGGCGAATCAGCGGCTTTTACACGCGGGCCTATTTTGTGTCCGCCCGGACGAATAAGGGTGTTTTCGTGCGCGGGCCGATCACAGTCACCCTCAGTCGGCTGCGGCCGCGGGCGACGGGCGGTTATGACCGTGAGCTTGTGCACGAATGGACGCTGGACGAAGAGGCCGCCCGCGGATTCCGCGTGGTGAAGACTTCGCGCCTGGGGGACTCCTACGGCTTCGCCCTCCAGTGGCCGCCTGAGGTGGACGTCATGGGGCGGCGTGTGGAAATCGCCTTCGCGTATCAGCGGGCCGACGGACGCGTGATCCGCGGTGTGCCGCGGCAACTGTTCGTGCCGGTACCGCCCGGCTTCGCGCCGCCGCGCGACCCGGAGCCGGCAGCGCCGACACCCGACAGCGCCACACGTCCGACCTCACCGCGGCCTGCGGGGGCACGGCCGTCATGATGCCGTGGGGACTGTTCGGCGTGGCGCTGATCGTGGCGCTGGTGCTTCAGACCAGCGTGTTGCCCTTCAGCGGGCTCCGGGAAGTTGACCTGCTGCTGGTGCTGGCGCTGGTGTGCGGGCTGGTCGCGCCGACGATCGATGCCCGGCTGGCCGGCTGTCTGGTCGGCTTCGCCCAGGACATCGACACTGCCGGGCCGCTGGGGTGGCACGCTCTGCTGCTCGGCCTGACCGCCACGCTGCTAACGGTCTTGCGCGACTGGGTCAACTTGCATCTGTGGTGGGCGCGCTGGCTGATTGCCTTCACGGCGGCGCTGCCGGGCCAGATCGTCGTGGAGGTGCACCTGCGCTTCGGGCGCGGCGAGTACCTGCGCGGCGTGTGGGGCGCCGTCGCGACGGCAACGGTCGCGGCCCTGTTGGCCGCGCTGCTGACAGGTTTGCCCGCGTGGCTGCGCCGGCGTCAGCAGCGCCGGCGGACCGCTTTCTGAGGCGGCTACTTTCTTACGAAAACGGTGGTGCCGCTCGCGTAGCCCATACGCTCGTCGCAGACGCTTTCGATAACGGCGGCGACCTGGTCCGGGTCGAGCGTCTTGTCTGCCGGGAACTTGGGGAACAGGCCGCGCATGAGCGTCGTTTCTACCGCGCCGGGGGCTACGCTGTAGACCCGGATGCCGAGCGGCCGCCCCTCCGCCGCCATCGCTTGCGAGAACAGGTTTACCCACGCCTTACTGGCACCGTACACTCCGAAGCCGGGGAAGGGGTCCAGGGAGGCTACCGACGAGATATTGACGATGACGCCGCCGCCCTGCCGCTTCATGATCGGCCACACCGCCTGAGTCGTGTGGAAGAGGGCCGCGATGTTCACCGCGATGACGCGGTCGAAATCGGCGGGCGCAAACGCCTCGATCGCGGCGAGCGGGGCCACACCGGCGTTGTTGACCAGCACGTCCACCCTTCCGAACTGCCCCGCCGCACGCTCGATCACGTTCCGCGCGAGGGCGGGATCGCCGACATCGCCGGCGATCGGGGTACAGACGCCGCCGGCCGCCTGAATCCGCTCGGCCGCGGTCTTCAGGTCGGCTTCCCGCCGGGCGACCGCGACGACGTTGAACTTCTGACGCGCAAAGCGCAGCGCGGTGGCAAGGCCGATGCCGCGGCTGGCTCCCGTGATGACGCACGTTTTGCTCGACATGCCGAAAACCTCCATTCCGTCCGCTTCCGCGCGGGCATGGTATCGGATGATAGGCCGATCCGCGGACGTCGACGGCGCCATGTTCTCGGCGGGCCGCGCGCGGCGGGACTACAATGACAATGATGATCCGACTGACGCGCGAGGTCCGGTTCTCCGTGGATCGCGATTGGGCGGGCCGCGTGGAATTCAACCGCCCGGTGACCAATTCGTGGGCTGGCTGGCCCAGTGCGGTCGGCATCGTGCCTTACCTGCGTTTGCGAGCCACGTTGATGGGCACCCCCGACCCGGTGACCGGCTTTCTGTGCAATATCGCGCTGGTCGACCAGCTCCTGCGTCGGCACGCGATTCCCATCGCCGCCGACGCGTTGCGAGGGCACGGCTGGCGGATGCCGGCCGAGCATCTGTTGGAGCACATCTGGGAGCGTGTCGTCGGCGAGACGCCGCCCGGCACGGTCCTGCATGTTCTGGAATTGTGCGTGACGCCGTGCTTGCGGTATGCCAGGTGTCGGGAGGCCCCTGCGATGATCTATTTGACGCAGCAGTTCGAGTTCGCCGCCGCCCATCGCTTGCACTGTCCGCAGCTCAGCGACGAACAGAACGCGGGGATCTTTGGAAAGTGCAACAATCCCCGCGGACACGGGCATAACTACCTGCTGGAGGTTACCGTCGTCGGGTCGCCGGACGGGCAGACCGGCGTATTGCTGCCTCTGCCGCGCTTCGAGGAGATTGTGCAGAGGGTGGTGATCGACCGGCTTGATCATCGGCATCTCAACGAGGATGTCCCGGAATTCCGCGACGTAAACCCGACTGTGGAGAATATCGCGCGGGTCATCTGGGACATGCTGGTCGACAGGGTGGCGCCGGCCCGACTGCACCGCGTGCGGGTCTTTGAGACCCCGAAGACCTGGGCGGACCGCACGGCCGGCGATGCAGGTGACCCGTGATAATCAGCCAGTGCCGACCGGCTGCACGGACTCCGGTCCGGGATCCAGGCCGTGCGGGTCCGCGACGAACGACACCTGACGGCGACGACTGACGGCGCCGCTCCGTGTTGGGGTGCGCGTCAGCGCCCGGCTCGTCAGCGACTCATATATCCTTTGCCGTCCCGGCCCTGGAAGTGTGTGATTACGCCCGTGTCAGTGGCCCGGTAGCACCAGTACCGGCTGGGAATCGGGATGCGTCCCGGCAGTACAAACTTCGGTGACTGCGGGTCGGGCCCGATGCTCCAGAGGGCGTAGCGAACAGGGCTATCCCGGACCTCGAAGTAGTACCGGCCGCCCGTCCCTGAACAATCCGGAAAAGTGTCCGGGACCCACAGCGACGAGCAGTTCGGCGGCTGCGTCAGGAGCGTCGACTCATTCAGAATGGCCGGCCCGACCGCCCGGTACTTGTACGTGTCGCGGTTGGGATCGAACACGTCGCGCACCTGCACGGCCGCGATGTAGCGGTCCCCGCCGCTGTCCTGGATGCGCTTTTGCCCCTCCGGCAACAGTCCTTGGCGTCCCAGCTCGATCGGCAATTCATAGGCCGACCGCATGTTGCACGAGAAGCGCGTGGGGGGGATCGCGCCGGCATTCGTGTCGGCGTACATGTGCAACGCCACCTCGACGCCGCGCAACTCCGCATGCGCGCGCACGATGCGGGCGCTGATGCGGGCGATGCGCAAGGCCGGCACCAGCAGCGACAGCAGCAGCGCGATGATCGCGACCACGATCAGCGTCTCGACCAGCGTAAATGCTCTCCCCGCCGCTGCCGGCCTGTGCGTAACAGTTGTCATGGACCCTGTCCACCCAGAGTCGCGACGAATCCGTCGATGTCGGCGAAGGTCACTTCGCCGTCACGATTCATGTCTGCGCTCAACCACGGACAGTCCGGATAGAGTTGCTCCCAGGTGGCCTGGCCGGCCAGAGCTACCAGGAAGTAATCAATGTCGGCAAACGTGATTTCGCCGTCGCAGTTCGCGTCGCCGTAGAACGGTAAGGGCGGCGTGAAGTCGACCGGGCTGAGCACGAGCAGATAGTAGCCGCCGATGCCGGAGGACGAGACCTGGTTCAGGATGCCCACGACGTCAAACTCGCCAGTCGGGGCGGGGACTTGCTGGAAGGCAGGATTGCGGCCGAGGCGCATAGGGAGCGTCCGGCCGGTGTTGTCCATGACCGTCATTTGCACGTTCGGCCCCCAGCCGGCCGACGAGACCAGGTGAACGTTCTGCACTTCGATGAGCGTGGCCTGGTAGCGCTCGCCGCCGGTCTGCCGCGTCCAGTCCCAGATGAACGCGTCGTTGGGATCTTTCAGATCGGACAGCGTGACCGGCGTCGGCGTTGGCAGCCCATAGCCCTGTTGCAGAAGAATCAGCTCGAAGTCGAGCGCCGGATCGTTGCTGTGCTGCTCGTTGACATTCATCTTGCCGGCGTACGGCAGGCCGCCGCGGCCTCGGATTTCGATCAGGTCGCCACGCCGCAGCAGAATGCCCGTATTCGGATCGTGATTCACGCGGGCGAGCTCCGCCAGCCACTCAGGGTCCGTGTAGCTGAAGGTGGGATCCGCATGCCACGGCACGTTGCCGTAGTTCTGGCCCATCCAGCAAGCGGTCCCGCCGAAGTCGTTCGGGTCGGCTGTTTGCACGAACACCTCCCACTCTCCCCCCATTTGCCAGGGGTGATATTCGGGGTCGTAAGCCGGCGTCGGGTCGAGCCAGTCCTCGTGGTTGTTGAGAAGTACGCCGCGCAGCCGCACCGGGAAGCCACCGGTGTAGGCACTGCTTCCGTTGGGGTTGACGGCCTGGAAGGTCTGGTGCGAGACCAACGGCACATCGTCCCAGTTCTGACCCGGCGCCCCAGGGACGAGGACAACAAGAACCAGAATGGCTCCAAAGCAAGCTGTAGACCTCACTGATGCGCTCCTTTCCATTTACTGTGTTACAGTGCCCACATTGTCGGTATTACGAATATAAAAAATGTAATACTGAACGCCCCCCGCCGTCAAGGGCCATATCCCAATTGTCTGCCGAGCCCTCCGCCGCTATACCACGCGCACCGGATGTGAGGCGGCGAGCGGCGGTGCGGAGCGAAACGGTAGTTCAAACCGGTATTGCGCAACGGAGGTCGTGTTCCGCATGGCGCTGTGCGTGGCGTGCAGTCCGTTTGGCGGGCATCGCCGCGCTTAGCGTGTATTTCGTCACGATCGGCGGTTGCGAGCGCTCGGCATCCACGAGTCAGCCGGCGGCCAGCGGATTGGGCCCGCGGCAGACCGTGGCCCGGCTGCGCGAGCTGCGGGCGCAACGTCGCTACGCCGAGCTGCGCAGCTTGGTTGTTCCTGAGCGTGGGCCGGAGGTCGTGACAACTCTGCTGGCCTTCGATGATTTTCTGGACGCGAACCGACAGCTTTGCACCTGGATTCGCGACCACGTCGGCCTGGGCCTCGCCGAAACGATCGACCAGTCGTACATGGGTGACTTCCTCGGAATCTTCGCCGCCCACGTGCAGTTGTTGGACGAGCGGATTCGTGGGGACGAAGCCACCGTCTCTTACACAGTGGCCGGCCAACTGCCCGCGCAGCAGGCCATCCTGCGCCGCGTAAACCGGGTCTGGCGTTACGACCCGGAGGGGGGCTATTCGGCGCAGTTGCCGCAGGCGTTCCACGAGCTGGCTCGCGGTCTGGACCGGGCCAGGGAGGAGCTGGAAAGTGGCCGGTTATCGCCGGAGCAGGTGCGGGTCGCGCCCGAACGTTTAGCCGAGCGCGTACGGACGCATTTGGCGCCCGGGGTAAAGCTGTTGTCGGCGGCGCGTCGGGCGGTCGAGGCCACGACCCGCCCAGGGTGACCACGAGCCGTCCGTCGTCTGCTCGACCGGCCTAACGCGCCTTCGTCCCGCACGGCCCGGGCCGGACAGCCGTCTTTCTGATCTAAGCGACGGGCACCAGTGCTTGCCAAACGCCGTCGGCGTGCGGACGATACCGCTTTCGTGCGCCGTGTCGTGGCGGCCGGTGTGGTGGTGCCCGCCGCGCGACGCGTCCCGGAGGAGTCAGCCAATGCCGACCACGATCTGTCCCGATCCGCAGTGTGGCCACGAGAACGCGGCGGCGGCGGAGTACTGCGCCCGCTGCGGAACGCCGCTGCCGAAGACCGCGGCGACCGAGAGCCAGGCAGCGAGGACGGAAGAGTATCAGCTTCCGGTGGCGGGTTTTCAGGGGACACCGGAGGAAATCGACCGGCAGTGGTTCGAAAAGTGCTACCGGGGGCGGGGGGACACGATGCTGCAATTGACCTGGCGGGCCGTGCTGATGGGCACGGTGCTGGGAGCCGTGCTGTCGACGACGAACATCTATATCGGGCTCAAGGCCGGCTGGGGCTTCGGCGTCTCGATCACCGCGTGCATTCTTTCGTACGCCATCTGGACCACGCTGTACAAGCTAGGGATTGCGCGGACGCAGATGACGATCCTGGAAAACAACTGCATGCAGACGGCCGCGAGTGCCGCGGGCTACTCCACGGGCGGGACGCTGATTTCGGCGTTCGCCGCCTACGTCCTGCTGAACAACCAAACCATGTCAATCCCGGTGCTGATGGGCTGGGTTTTCTTTTTGGCCATCCTCGGGGTCACGATGGCGATCCCGATGAAGCGGCAGATGATCAACGCGGAGCAACTGCGGTTTCCCAGCGGGGTGGCGGCGGCCGAGACGCTGCGCGCCTTGCACAGCACCGGTGGCAAGGGACTTCAGTCTGCCAAGGCGCTGGGTCTGGCTGGGCTGCTGGCGATGATCAGCAAGTTCTGGACGGAGGGGTTGGTCACCATCAGCGCCCGGCTCGAAACGTTTCAGCTCGGGCACTGGGTGGCCCGGCTCAACGAGCTGGTCTTCGGCCGTGCCTGGATCGGCCGGACGGTGTGCATCTCGTGGGAGCCGATGTTCATTGCGGCCGGCGCGATCACCGGCATGCGCGTGTGCACGAGCATGCTGATCGGGGGCGTGACGTGCTGGATGATCTACGTGCCGCTGCTTCAGCATTACGGTGTGGACACCGGCCAAGGCTTCCGCTCCGTGGTGCAGTGGACGCTGTGGGCCGGCACGGCCTGCATGGTGACCTCGGGGCTGCTGTCCTTCGGTCTGCAATGGCGCAGCGCCGTGCGGGCGTTCGGCGGGCTGGCGCGCATGTTCACCGGCGGCAGCGCCCGCCCCGGCACCATTGCGGCGGAGATGGAGGCGATTGAGACGCCCGGCTCGTGGTTCGTGGCGGGGCAACTGATCGGACTGGCCGGGTTGGCGTACATGGGGCACATCACCTTCCAGATGCCGGTCTGGGAGACGGTGGTCGCGGTGCTGCTGTCCTTTGCCCTGGCGCTGGTCGCGTGCCGCGTCACCGGTGAGACCGATACCACGCCCATCGGGGCGATGGGCAAGATCACCCAACTGACGTTCGGGGCGATCGCGCCCGGGAACATGAACGTCAATCTGATGGCCGCGAACATCACCGCCGGATCGGCGGGCGCGTCGGCCGCACTGCTTACCGACCTGAAGAGCGGCTACCTGCTTGGCGCCCACCCGCGCAAGCAGTTCCTCGCGCAGTTCTCCGGCATCTTCGTGGGTACGCTGGTCACGGTGCTGTGCTTTTCCGCGCTCGTGCCGGATGCGTCCGTGCTCGGCACCAATCAGTTCCCGGCGCCCGCGGCGCAAACCTGGAAGGCCGTGGCGGAGGCTCTGGGGCGCGGTCTCAGTCAGTTGCATCCGGTCAAGCTTTGGGGAATCGCCATCGGCGGTGCCGTCGGGCTGATTCTGCCGCTGTTGGGCATGGCCTTCCCGCGGTATGCGAAGTGGATTCCGTCGCCGGCCGGCCTCGGGCTGGCGTGGGTCTTCCAGTGGTACTACAGCGTGCTGTTCTTCCTTGGCGCCTTGATCGGCTATTACGTGGAGAAGCGGCATCGTCGCATCGCGGAGGATTACACCTTCCCCGTTGCATCTGGTTGGATTGCCGGGGAAGCGCTGATGGGGGTCGTCATCGCGTTCATCCAGGCTGGCCCGGAGTTGTTCCGCCGCTTGCTGACCCGCGGGGCCTGACGCGGGCGGTCGGACTCTGGTCGGCTGAAAGGGTTACACGCATGCAGTCGCAAGGGTCGTCGCGCGTGGTCTGTTCGGATCCCCTCTGCCGCCACGAGAACGATGCCCGTTCGCAGTTCTGCGCCCGTTGCGGAGCCGCGCTGCCTCCGCCGACCGGGAAGTCGCAGGCTGATGAATACCAGCTTCCGATCGAGGGCTTTCGCGGGACACCGGAGGAGATCGAGCGCCAGTGGTTCGAGAAGTGCTACAAGGGACGGGGCGATACCATGCTTCAGCTCACTTGGCGGGCGATCATCATGGGGTCGCTGCTGGGTGGGTTGCTGTCCCTGACAAACCTCTACATCGGGCTAAAGACCGGCTGGGGCTTCGGCGTCGCGATCACGGCCTGCATCCTCTCCTATGCCATCTGGACCTCACTGCGCAAGCTGTCCGGAAACCGCCTGTCGCCCATGACCGTGCTGGAAAACAACTGCATGCAGTCCACGGCCAGCTCGGCGGGGTACTCCACCGGGGGCACGCTTGTTTCGGCCGTCGCCGCGTACATCCTGATCAATGGGCACACCATCCCCACCTGGACGCTGATGGGCTGGGTGTTCTTTCTGGCGGTACTCGGGGTCACGATGGCCATCCCCATGAAACGCCAGATGATCAATATCGAGCAGCTTCGCTTTCCCAGCGGGGTGGCAGCGGCAGAGACGCTGCGGGCGCTGCACACGACCGGCGGCAAGGGGATTCAGTCCGCCATTGCACTGGGCATTGCCGGCCTGCTCAGCGCCGCGAGCAAATTCCTGACGGACGGACTGGTGCGGCTCAGTCCCCGCCTCGCCGACGTCCAGATTTCGTCCTTGGTGGAACGCTTCAACCTGTGGGCGTTCGGGTCGCAGTGGGTTGGGCGTACCGTGGCGTTATCGTGGGAGCCGATGTTCATTGCCGCGGGGGCGATCACCGGCATTCGCGCCTGTGCGAGCATGATGCTGGGGGGAATCCTGTGCTGGATGGTTTTCGTGCCTCAGCTTCAACGGCACGGCATTGACACCGGAGAGGGGTTCCGCGAGGTCGTGCAGTGGACGCTGTGGGGTGGAGCCGCCTGCATGGTTACCTCCGGGCTGCTGTCCTTCGGGCTGCAATGGCGTGCCGCCGTCCGAGCCTTCCGCGACCTGGGAAAGATGTTCTGGCGGCGACGGGGCGGCGGCCGCGATGACCTCGAGGCGATCGAAACGCCGGCTTCCTGGTTCATCGGCGGACAGCTCATCGGAACCGTCGGACTGGCCTATCTGGCGCACACGACCTTCGGCATGCCCTACTGGCTGACCGTGGTGGCCGTCCTGCTGTCGTTCGCACTGGCCCTGGTTGCGTGCCGCGTCTGCGGGGAAACCGACACGACCCCCGTGGGAGCGATGGGAAAGGTCACGCAGCTCACCTTTGGCCTGATCGCGCCGCGCAACATGAACATCAACCTGATGAGCGCGTGCATCACGGCGGGGGCTGCGGATTCATCCAGCGATCTGCTGACCGACCTGAAAAGCGGTTACCTGCTGGGCGCCAATCCGCGCAAACAATTCATCGCCCAGTTCGCGGGCATCTTCCTGGGCACCGTCGTATCCGTGCTGACCTTCAACCTCGTGGTCAGCAGCCCCGAAATCCTGGGATCCGAGAAGTTCCCAGCCCCGGCTGCGCAGACCTGGGCGGCGGTCGCCCGCGCACTGGGCGAAGGACTGGCCAGTCTGCACCCGGTCAAGCAGTACAGCATTCTCATCGGCGGGCTGGTGGGCATCCTGCTGCCGCTGCTCTCAATGGCTGTGCCGAAGAAATACCGGGACTGGGTGCCATCGCCGGCCGGCATCGGGCTGGCGTGGACCTTCAACTGGCACTACAGCCTGCTGTTTTTCCTGGGCTCCATCCTGGGACTCGTCCTGGAAAAGACGCGTCCCAAACTCTCCGAGCAATACACGTTCCCCGTCGCGTCCGGCGTCATCGCGGGCGAAAGCCTGATGGGCGTCGCGCTGATCTTCTGGGAATACGGCCCCGAAATGTTCCACAGCCTGCTGAAGGGGAGCTGACCAGACAGCCCGCACGCACGGCAAATGTGCCCGCGTCGGGGACGCTGCGCGCGGCCGTGCTTGCCCGCCAGCCAATCCTACTGCCGTGCGGGCGCGCGACAGACACGCAGCGCGTCGTGCCACGGTCGCACGACGCGTCAGCCGGCTACATCTTGGCAGAACGGGGTCGGAAGCCGGTGCGGGTTACTTGGGCCAGACCTTCTCACCGGTCTTGGCGTCGGTCAGCTTGATCGCATCCACCGGGCACACCTGAGCGGCCTGGAGGATTTCCTCGTCCGTGTGGCCGTTCGGGTCCTTGACCGTCGCGATGTTGTCCGCGTCCATCTCGAACGTGTTCGGCGCTTCGCCGCAGCACGCCCCGTCGCCGATACACAACTCGCGATCGATCTCAATCTTGTACTTGCCCATTCACCGTCCTCCTGCCGGCGCTGCGCTTTCGACGGCGCTGCACCGGCACGAAACCTGTGCCCGGCTCGGCTCGGGGCGGCACACGGCCCCGGCGCAACTGTCTTTCAGTGCCGTTCGCGTCGGTACGGGGCCCGGCCCCACACCTGACTTACCTTTTCTTAGCCGGGCGGCGCAATTTGTCAACCGCAGACACGCGGCATCCTTCGCGCGTCCGGGCGGGTCCATTCCTTACGGCTATGTTCCAACCAATCGCCGGCGGTGCTGACTCGAGTCAGTGGTTCTTCGTCAAACGGTATCTCCTTGTCTCCACGCACTTCGTAGCGGTCGTTTCGCACAGGAGGTCCAAGAGATTGAACGCCTGAATCGGCTCTTACTCAGAAAACAGGCTCGGGCGCAGGAGCAAGAATCAATCGACGGCGTTGTGACGCCGCACCTCGCGTCCGCGCCGACATTTATGCAGCTTAGTCGTCACACACCCACTGCGGCGGGGCGGCGCGGAAACAGCCGGCGTTTCAGCCCGTGCCAGATACCCCACGCGCGCGGACCGGGCGTGAACTCGAGCACAAGAAGTGTGACGTCGTCGTGCGACAAGTCCTCCGCCCGCGTGTGCGCGCGCAAGGCAGCTACAATGATCTCGGTCAGCCTCTTTACGCCCGCCGAGACATTCGCGTCGAGCAAGCTCTGCATACGCTCGTCGCCGAACAGGTTGCCAGAAGGGTCCGGCGCCTCCAGGACGCCATCGGTGACCAGCAGCACCCGATCGGCCTGACGAACGCGCTCGGTCCGCCGGGAGAACGATACGTCCGGGCTGATCGCCAAAGGCAAGTCGCGCAGCACGGCGCGCGACGGTGGACGATCGGCAGCGGTCAATCGCGTCCAGCGGTTCGTCTTATGTTGAAAAAACCAGCCCGGCGGATGACCGGCGTAGCTCACCGATAAACGGTGCATCGGCGGGAAATAGGTGAGAGCAACGGCGGTCGTCATGGTGCCCAGCTCGGCCGCCTCCAGCCGGCGATTGAGCTCGGACAATACGCGCCGTTGGTCGAGATTGTTCATGTAGCGGCGGAGCAGACGGTGAATCTCGCCGCTGACGCGGGCTACCGGTTCCCCGTGTCCGGCGACGTCGGCCAGGCAGAAGCGGGAGATGAGCCCGGAGCTGCACAGAGACACGTAGTGGATATCGCCGCCGCGGCCTCCCTCGCACGGATGCGAATACACCCAGCCATGTACGCCGGGCAGCTCGATGGGGCCGTTGATGGCGCGGTTTCCGCCCCAGATCTCCGCGCAGTAGAACTCCGGGGCAGGGGCGGATGACCGGGCGTCAGCACCGAGCGAACTCATGGGCTTTCTCCGCGAACGCCGACGGGCCCTCTGGTCTTCGTTCCCTGGTGCCCGGAGGGCCGCCGGGGCGGGTGCGCGGCTTACGCGGGCCAGTATACTACAATACGACGCCGGACGTTGGATGGTTTGTAGTGGGTTCTTACCCGCCGAGGGGCGGGGCCGCGGGATTTCGGCGTGGAGGAGACAAGGCATGGCCGCTCATTGCTCGCCGCGTGCGACGCCGACGGGGAAGGAAGTGGAACCGGCGCCGTGTGACCTGACCCACGACCCGACGACGATGTCGGGTATTCCGATCAAGCGGGTGTACGGGCCGGAGGACTTGGCGTCCATGGACTTCGCGCGCGACATCGGCTGGCCGGGGCAGTTTCCGTTCACGCGGGGCATGCACCCGAACATGTACCGCAAGCGCGTCTGGACGATGCGTCAATTTGCGGGCTTCGGGACAGCCCGGCAGACGAACCAGCGCTTCAAGTATCTGCTGGAGAAGGGACAGACCGGGCTGAGCACCGCGTTCGACCTGCCCACGCTGATGGGCCGGGACTCGGACGACCCGCTGGCGTTGGGCGAGGTGGGGAAATGCGGGGTGGCGGTTTCGTCACTGGAAGACATGAAGGTGCTGTTCGACGGCATCGATCTGTCCGAGGTCAGTACCAGCATGACGATCAATGCGCCGGCGGCCATTCTGCTGGCTTTCTACATCTGCGTCGCGCGGGAGCAGGGCGTGCCGCTCGACGACCTGCGGGGCACGCTCCAGAACGACATCCTCAAAGAGTTCCATGCCCAGAACGAGTTCGTGTTTCCCCCCGGCCCCAGCGTGAAGCTGGTCGTCGACACGATCGAGTACTGCACCCAGCACATGCCGCAGTGGAATACAGTGAGCATCAGCGGCTATCACATCCGTGAGGCGGGCGCGACGGCGCCGCAGGAGCTGGCCTTCACCATCGCGGACGGCATGTGCTACGTGGAAGAAACGCTCAAACGCGGACTGGATATCGACGCCTTCGCGCCGCGCCTGAGCTTCTTCTGGGACGTCCACAACGAGTTCTTCGAGGAGATCGCCAAGCTGCGCGCGGCCCGCCGCATGTGGGCCCGTATCATGCGCGACCGCTTCCATGCCCGCAACGAGCGGAGCTGGTGGCTGCGCTGCCACTGTCAGACCGCCGGCGTCTCGCTCACCGAGCAGCAGCCGATGGTCAATATCATCCGCGTCGCCTACCAGGCGCTGGCGGCCGTGCTGGGCGGCACGCAGTCCCTCCATACCAACAGCATGGACGAAACGCTGGCCCTGCCCACGGAGCACGCCGTCAAGATCGCCCTGCGCACCCAGCAGGTGCTCGCCGATGAAACCGGCGTCACCCGCACCGTCGATCCGCTCGGCGGCAGTTACTTCATCGAATCCCTCACGAGCGAGGTCGAACGCCGGGCGCTCGAGATCATTGATCACATCTACAAGACCTACGGTGGCGTGCTGCCGGCGACAGAGGCCGGTTACTTCCGCCGGGCAATCGCCGACTCCTCCGCCCGCTATGCGGCCGAGTTCGATCGCGGCGAGCGGATCATGATCGGCGTCAACAAGTACGTCGAACACGACTTCGAGCGGATCCCGATCCTCAAGATCGACGAGTCCGTCGAACGCGAGCAGGTCGCCCGTCTGAAGGAACTCAAGGCCGGTCGCGACAAGCAGCGCCACGCCGCCGCGCTGAAGAAGCTGCGCGACGCGGCGGCCGCGGGCGAAAACGTGATGCCGTACCTGATCGAGTGCGCCGAAGCACTCGCCACCGTTGGCGAGATGATGCACACGCTGGAGAGCGTCTACGGCCGGTACGACGGGGGACCGGAGTTGTGATGCGGGGGCTGTCCGCCGAACCGTTCATTCCTGGCCGAGGTCGGTACTACTCTGCCCTACGAAAGGCCTGGTGAAAATGGTAAGTCACGTTTGGACCGTCAGGCGCGGCGCAGCGGGCGTGCTACTTCTGGCAGTCGGGTTGTCCGCAGAGGCCAACGACGCCGGGCCGGCGACGCGCTCGGCCGAGGTGGGCGTCCTGACCGGGCTCGATGTGCTGGTTCGGGAGGAGTTCAAAGCGCTGGCCGGCCGTCACGTCGGGCTGATCACCAATCACACCGGCGTGGATCGCGAGGGCCGGTCGATTGTTGACCTGCTGCGGGCGGCGCCGAACGTGACCCTCGTGGCGCTGTTCAGCCCCGAGCACGGCCTCTATGGCGTGCAGGATGAAAAGGTCGGCGATACGGTCGACCCGCGCACCGGGCTGAAGGTGTACAGTCTATATGGCAAGACCTATCGCCCTACCCCCGAAATGCTGGAAGGCATCGACACGCTTGTCTACGACATCCAGGACATCGGCACACGCTTCTACACCTACATCGCCACCCTCGGCTACGCCATGGAGGAAGCCGGCCGGCATGGCATCCGCGTCGTCGTGCTCGACCGTCCCAACCCGATCACCGGTACACGCGTTTTCGGGCCGCTCAATGACCGCGACGGCGAGTTCACCGCCTATCACAAAGTACCGCTCGTTCACGGCATGACCGTCGGCGAACTCGCCCGCCTGTTCAACGCCGAACGCAAGCTGCACGTCGATCTGGAAGTCATCCGTCTGGAGGGCTGGCGGCGGAGCATGTGGTACGACGAAACGGGGCTGCTGTGGGTGAACCCGTCTCCCAACATGCGCTCGCTGACGGAGGCGACGCTGTACCCGGCCATTGGGTTGCTGGAGGCGTGTGACCTGTCCGTCGGACGCGGGACGGACACGCCTTTCGAGCGGGTCGGTGCGCCCTGGATCGACGGTCGCCGTCTGGCCCAACGGTTGAACAGCCTGAATCTCCCGGGCGTTCGGTTCGTCCCCTTCCAATTCACCCCCACCGCCAGCAAGTTCAAGGGGCAGGAGTGCGGCGGCGTGCAGATCCTGCTGGTGGATCGGGATGCCTTCGATCCGCTGGAGACGGGCCTGTCGATGGCCCGCGAGCTGAAGAATCTGTTCGGCGAACGCTTCGATTTCGATCACGTCGACCGCCTGCTGTTCAATCGGGCCGTCCTGGAGAAGGTCCGGGCGACGACCGGCCCGACGTCGTACAAACCGTTGTGGCAGAAGGACCTTGAGGATTTCATGGCCCGTCGGGCAAAGTACCTGCTGTACGACTGACGCCGCTGCGGAGGCGGGGCTTCTCATGCGCGCGCGACTGGCCGGCCAGCACGACGGCTTCACCCTGGTGGAGCTGTTGATCGTGCTCGCCGTGATATCGCTGCTGACGGCCATTCTCCTGCCTGCCCTGGGCACAGCGCGGTCGGCGGCGCGGTTGGCTGCCTGCGGTGGCAACCTGCGACAGATCGGCATCGGCATTCACGCTTACGCCGGCGACCACGGCGGATTCGTGCCGCGCGGTCCGGACCCGCGGCATGCTTACGACTTCTCCAGCAACCAGATGGCCACGAACCAGATCTGGAGCGGCGAGGGAACGCCCGACTTCCCCGTGACGCACCCGCGCGTTTATTTTGGCCTGGGGCAACTGTTGCGAACCACATGTCGTGCGGAGGAGGTCTTTTACTGTCCCGCCGATGACAACTTCAACCAGCAGGAAGAGGTGCCGCGCATTGGAACCGACGCGCCGGCCTACTCGTCCTACCTCTATCGTGAGCTGGATCAGTTGCCGGCCGAGGCGGCGCGCGGCGTGCTGGACCGGATGGGTTCAAACCGCTTTAGCGACCTGCTCATTCGCGTCGAGACGCTGGCGCTGGACACGAACAGTCTGGGGCCGGGCCCGTATCGGCACACCAACCATGGCGCTAGATGGACGAACGTGCTGAGTCGGGACGGCGCGGTTCGACGCTATGCCAACCGCGCCAACTGCCTGGCAATACCGCCGGAGACGTTCGCCAACCCGGCGCTGATTCCTCTTGCGTTGGACCAACTGCTCACGAACGCGGACTACGCGTACGCGACGGGTACCCCGGAGGGAGCACCCCGCGTGGTTGCGTCACGCTGAGAGAATGCGGCTCCGGGAGCGCGCCCGCCTAGCTGTTGGCCGGCCTCTGCTGTCTCCGCGCACCCGGTGACAGGTAAGATACATAGGACAGGACTGATGGGCGCGGCAGGGAGGCGCGATATGCGCGGCATCGTTCCGGTCGCTTTGTTTGTGGCTGGGGGCTTCAGTGTCGTTGCGGCTCAGACGTCGCGGCCGGCGGCCGTCCCAGGCCCTGCGGAACAGCCGATCCGCCCTGTCCGGCCGCTGGTTTCAAATTCGCCTGCGCGGCCGGCGATCCTCGTGCTGCGCGTCTGGGAGCCGGACGCGGGTGCGCGCGGCTTCATCGAGGTTCTTGAACCACCCGGCATTCGTCATCTGCCGTATGATCTGCGTGACGTTCACGACGCACCGCGGTCTGGCGACACGCCGCGCGACGACGACGATTTCAATCCTGATGGGACGCCGCGGCTCGGGCCGACTTACGCTTTGGCGCGGACCTGCGTTCCGGAGTCGGCGCGGGGCAGCGTGCGCTATTACATTTATCACATCGACCTGAGCGATCCGCAGGTAGCCGAAAACTGGCGGGCGCTGCAACGTGCGGAGCGTCAGGCGCAGCGCGAAGAACGGGCTGAGCGCCGCAGTCTGCGGGAATGGGAGCGACGCAAGCAGCGGCTGCTGGACGCTCACGCGCTGGCGACGGAAGAGGGGGTCGTGCTTATGCAGGCCGGCGCGTATCGGGCGGCGGTCATCGCTCTGACGCGTGCGGCGGCGTTGGATCAGGGTGATCCGGCGTGCCGGGTGTATCTCGCGTTGGCGCGGGCGGGGCTCGGGCACGACTTGGAAGCCGCGCAGGCTCTCCGACGGGCGTTGGAATTGCAGCCCAAGCTCGTACCCATGCAACTGGATCTTGCGCAGTACTACCCGAGCGCGGAGGAGTTCGTCGCCCAGGTCGAGGCCCTCCGTCGCCGCGTGCGCAGCAAGTCGCCGGCGACGGCCGACGAGTATTTTCTGCTGGGATTTATGGAGTTCCAGTCGGGCAGCTACGAGCAGGCGTACGCGGCATTCTGTCAGGCGGCGCGTGGGCTGGGGAAGGACAAGCGCCTGCGGACGTACCTGGAGCTGACGCGGCCGGCCACACCCTGAGGGCCGGTTTGGATTTTTGGGCGGGGCGCGGCTTGCCGGCCGGGGGTGACAGAACGGGGGTAGCTCCTGTCAGATTGGCAGTAGCCTGCTGGGCCGCGCACGTTCGACGCGTCGAGTGTGGCGGCGTCAACATTCTGTCCGAAAAAAGGTTAGAGCAAAACCAGGCGGACCGTTTCCGTGGTATCGTCCTTGCCGTGGGCACCCCCGGATGTGCTGCGCCTGGACGAAAGGGTCTGGCTGTGCACAAGGGAGAATCGAATGTCCAAGATCATCGGCATTGACCTCGGAACGACCAACTCGGTCGTAGCGATCATGGAAGGCGGGCAGCCGAAGGTCCTGATCAACGATACGGGCTCGCGGCTGACGCCCTCGGTGGTGGCCTTCACGGACAAGGGCGAGCGGCTGGTCGGGCAGCGGGCGAAGAACCAGCAGGTCACCAACCCGCAGAACACCATTTTCTCCATCAAGCGCTTCATGGGCCGCCGACACAACGAGGTGGCTCAGGAGGAGAAGATGGTGCCCTACCAGATCGTCGGTGGTCCGGACGAGCTCGTGCGCGTCCGCGTGCAGGGCAAGGAGTACGCCCCGCCGGAAATCTCCGCCATGATCCTGCGCGACCTCAAGGCGACCGCCGAGCGCTATCTCGGCGAGAAGGTCGAACGCGCGGTGATCACCGTGCCGGCGTACTTCAACGACTCGCAGCGTCAGGCGACCAAGGAGGCCGGCCAGATCGCCGGCCTGAAGGTCGAGCGGATTATCAACGAGCCGACGGCCGCGGCCCTCGCCTACGGCTTGGAGAAAAAAGCCAACGAGAAGATCGCGGTCTTCGACCTGGGCGGCGGAACGTTCGACATCTCCGTGCTGGACGTGGGGGACAATGTCTTCGAAGTGCTCAGCACGAATGGGGACACGCATCTGGGGGGGGACGACTACGACGAGGTGCTGATCAACTACGTTGCCGAGGAGTTCCGCAAGAAAGAAGGCATCGACCTGCGCAAGGATCCGATGGCACTTCAGCGGCTGAAGGAAGCCTGCGAACGGGCCAAGTGCGAGCTGTCCGGGAGCATGGAGACGACCATCAATCTGCCGTACATCACCGCGGACGCCAGCGGTCCGAAGCATTTGCAGATGACCATCACGCGGGCGAAGTTCGAGCAGCTCACTGAGCATCTGACCGAGCGTTGCCGCGGCCCGGTGATGCGCGCTTTGCAGGACGCCAAGCTGTCGCCCAAGGACATCGATGAAGTCGTGCTGGTGGGCGGCTCGACCCGGATGCCCGCCGTGCAGCGATTGGTGAAGGAGATCTTCGGCAAAGAACCGAACCGCAGCATCAATCCGGACGAGGTGGTGGCGATCGGAGCGGCCATTCAGGGGGCGGTGCTGGCGGGCGAGAAGTCCGACATCGTGCTGCTGGACGTCACGCCGTTGTCGCTGGGAGTGGAAACGCTCGGCGGCGTGATGACGGTGCTGATCCCGCGAAATACGACGATCCCGACCAGCAAGAAGGAAATTTTCTCCACCGCCTCGGACAATCAGCCCGCGGTCGATATCCACGTTTTGCAGGGCGAGCGGAAGATGGCCGCGGACAACCGGACGCTGGGCCGTTTCCAGCTCACCGGCATTCCGCCGGCGCCGCGCGGCGTGCCGAAAATCGAGGTGACGTTCGACATCGACGCCAACGGCATCCTCAACGTCTCGGCCAAGGACCTCGGCACCGGAAAGGAACAGTCGATTGAGATCAAGGCTTCATCCGGGCTGAGCGAAGACGAAGTCCAGCGGATGATCAAAGAGGCCGAAGCGCATGCGGCTGAGGACGAAGCCAAGCGGAAGCTCATCGACCTGCGGAATCAGGCCGACCAGCTTCTGTACTCCACCGAGAAGATGCTCAATGAGCACGGGGCGAAGGTCGACGCCGGCGTCCGCGCGGAGATCGAGCAGGCGATGAACCGCCTGAAGGATGTGATGAAGGGCGACGACGCCACCGTGATCGAGCGGGCGATGAAGGACCTGACCAACGCCTCGTACAAGGTGGGCGAAGCGGTCTACAAGTCCGCGGCCGGAACCACGCCGCCCCCGGGCGCCGGCGCCACTGCCGGTGCGGCGGCGGGCGGGGCCAAGAAGGACGACGACGTCATCGACGCCGAGTACGAAGTGAAGAAGTAGCGCCGGTCGCGCCCGGCAATTGCCGGCCCGCACGAGTCCGCCTCATGACCGCCATCACGCCTTCTCTGGCCGAGTTCGAGCGGCTCGCGGACCGGTACACGAGCATACCGCTGGTGGCCACACTGATCGGCGACGACCTCACGCCGGTCAGCGCGTTTGCGCGCCTCCAGGGCGAGTCTTCCCGCGCGTTTCTGCTGGAGAGCGTGGTCGGCGGGGAGAACGTTGCCCGCTATTCCTTCGTGGGGGCCGAGCCAGTCTTGACCTTTGAAGCCACCCGTGAGCACGTGCGGCTCCTCGACCACCGCACCGGGGCGGTGCAGCAACGGCAGGCCGCTGACCCGCTGGCCATCCTGGAAGAGCTGATCCAGCCGTACCGTACACCCGCGTTTCCGGACCTGCCCCGCTTCCTCGGCGGGGCCGTCGGCTATGCCGGCTACGACACGGTGCGGTACTACGAGCGGCTGCCGAACGCGCCGCCGGACGACCGCGAGCTGCCCGACCTGTTGTTCGACCTGTACGAGACGCTGGTAGTTTTCGACCACGTGCGGAAGCTGGTGCGGGTGGTGGCGCATGCGAATGTGCCCGCGGCCCGGGAACGGACGGCCTTCCAACGTGCGTACGAAGATGCAGTCGCGCGGGCTTCGGCGGTGGTGGCGCGGCTGAGCCGTCCGGCGCCGCTGACGCCGGTGGCGATCGGATGGCCGCTGCCGCCGACCGACCGTTACACAAGTACTTTTACGCAAGCCCGATTCGAGGAAGTAGTTCAGCGCTGCCAGGAGTACATCCGCGCTGGAGACATCTTCCAGGTTGTGCCGTCGCAGCGACTGCTGGTCGAAACGCCGGCGCAGCCGCTCAACGTCTACCGCGCTCTGCGCGTCATCAACCCCTCGCCGTACATGTTCTACCTCAAGAGTCCGACGGTAGTGCTGGTCGGCGCCAGCCCGGAGATTCTCTGTCGGGTGCAGGATGGGGTGGTCACGACCCGGCCACTGGCGGGCACGCGGCGGCGTGGGAGGACGCCGGAGGAGGATCGCCGCCTGCGCGAGGAGCTTTTGGCGGACCCGAAGGAGCGGGCCGAGCACGTGATGCTGGTGGACCTCGGGCGGAACGACGTCGGACGGGTGGCCCGACCGGGCAGCGTGCGCATCGAGGAAATGCTGAGCGTCGAGTACTACAGCCACGTCATGCACATTTCGAGTACGGTGGTCGGCGAGCTGGCCGAGGGAAAGACAGCGTTCGATGCGCTGCGGGCGGTGCTGCCGGTGGGGACGGTGACCGGCGCGCCCAAGATCCGGGCGATGGAGATCATTGACGAGCTGGAGCCGGTGCGCCGCGGGCCGTACGCCGGCGCGGTCGGGTATGTGGATTTCGCCGGCAACTTGGATACCTGCATCGCGCTGCGGACGGTCGTGATGCAGCCGACGGCGGGCCCGGACGAGCGTTCGCCGGCTTATTGGCGGGCGTGGGTGCAGGTGGGCGCGGGCGTGGTCGCCGATTCGGTCCCGCAGCGCGAATACGAAGAGACGCTGAACAAGGCCCAGGGGTTGCTGGCTGCCATCCGCACCGCCGAGGAATGCTTCGGCTGAGCCGCGGCAGGCCGGCCCGGCGTGGATTGCCTCGGACGGGCGACTCGTGGGGCATTACCGTCCTTCCGCGCCACCGCGGAAGACCGGTCGGAGAACTTAAGCGTGCGCAGTGCACTTACGCGGGTTCTAGAAGCGTACCGTTTCGAGCGCAGCGCGGACGACGCGGCCGGGGTCGGGCAGATACGTCAGTTCGTTCTGGAAGTAGGGGATGATGGTGTCGAATCCCGTGACGCGCTTCACGGGCGCTTCCAGGTACAGCAAACTTTCCTCAACGATCCGGGCCACGATTTCCGCGCCAACCCCGCAATGACGCGGCGCCTCGTGCACCACGACTGCTCGCCCTGTCCGGCGGACGCTTTGGTTGATCAATTCGGCATCCAGCGGCGCGACGCAGAGCAGATCGAGGATCTCGGCGTCCACGTCATACTCGTCGGCCAGCTCCTCCGCGGCCTCCAAGGCGACACGCACCATGGCGCCATAGGTAATGATCGTGATATCCGTTCCCGGTCGCGCGACCACGCCCTTGCCGATGGGCATCGTTTCGGGTGTCTCGGGCACTTCTTCGCGAAACGCGCGATACACGGCCTTCGGCTCGAAGAAGATGACCGGGTCAGGGTCGTAGATGGCTGCCCGCAATAGTGCTCGAGCGTTTCGCGGCCCAGACGGAATCACGACTTTGAGGCCCGCCAGGTGCGCGTACGTGGCCTCCGGCGCCTCGCTGTGGTGCTCCACCGCCCGGATCCCGCCGCCGTATGGCATGCGAATCACCATCGGGCAGGTGTACCGGCCGCGGGTGCGGCTGCGAAAGCGGCGGACGTGGTTCTCGACCTGGTGAAAGGCCTGAAAGGAGAAGCCATCGAACTGGATTTCGCAGACCGGCAGAAAACCGGTAAAGGCCAGCCCGATGCCGCCGCCGACGATGGCGGCCTCCGCGAGCGGCGTGTCGATGCAGCGGTTCGGACCGAACTCCTGAAGCAGACCTTCGGTGACGCGAAACACGCCCTCGTCCTGGCCCACATCCTGGCCAAGAACCAGCACGTTCGGGTTCTCGCGCATGGCCTCGGCCAGCGCCAGGTTGAGAGCCTTGACCATCGTCAGCAGCGCCATCTGCGCCCTCCTCACCGCACGGCCGGAGCGGGACTCGAACCGGTCGCCGCCGGAACGCCGCCGCGCGCCGCCGCCCGCGATTCGAGGTAGGCGGCCAGTTCCGCCTTCTGCGCCCGCAGGTCGGGTGTGGGCTCGGCGTACATGTGGTCGAAGAACTCGAGCGGGTCGAAGCGGTACCGCTCATATAACCGGACGGCCTCGTCGAGTTCGGCGGCGATTTCCTCATCCATGATCTTCTCGATCTTCTCGTCGAGCAGGTCCTTCTTCCGCAGGTAAGCCCGGAAGCGGATCAGCGGATCGCGGGCTTCCCACTCGCGCACTTCCTCTTCCTTGCGGTACTTCTTCGGGTCGTCGGCGGTCGTGTGCACACCCAGCCGATACGTGACGGCTTCGATCAGCGTGGGGCCGCCGCCGGTGCGGGCTTTCTCGACGGCCTCCCGCGTGGCAACGATCATGGCCAGCAGGTCGTTGCCGTCTACCTGGAGACCGTCCATACCGTAGGCCAGCGCCTTCTGGGCCAGCGTACACGACGCCGTCTGCCGCGCCCGCGGGATCGAAATCGCCCACTGGTTGTTCTGAATGACCAGGATGAAGGGCAACTGGTACACGCCCGCGAAATTCAGACTTTCGTGGAAGTCGCCCTCTGACGTGCCGCCGTCGCCGCAAAACGTCACGCACACGCGCCCCTGACCACGCAGCTTGCAGCCCCAGGCGATGCCCATGCCATACTGGCACTGGGAAGCGATGGGGACGCAAACGGGCAAGTCGTTGATGCCGGGCGGAACCACGTTGCCCGCTTCGTGTCCGCCCCAGTACAGCATCCAGGTGTACATCGGCCAGCCGCGCCACAGAATGGCGGCCGTTTCCCGGAAGGTGGGGACCATCCAATCCTCAGGGCCCAGCGCGTAAGCTACCCCCAGCGAAGCCGCTTCCTGGCCGCGACTGGGCCCGTACGTGCCCATGCGGCCTTGGCGCTGCATCATCAGACACCGCTCGTCCAGCCGGCGTGAGGCCAGCATCGTCCGGTACAGACGCCGCAAATCCGCAGGTTCCAGCTTGGGTTCCAGGTCCCGGTCGAGCTGCCCCTCCGCGGACAGAACCGACAAAGACTCGACGCGATTCGGCAGGTGAATCACCTCGCGCGGCACGACGACACCTCAATTCATCGGTGCAGGGGACAAGGAAGAACCGGCGCAGTCCACCGCTTCGGCACGCTATTGTAGCGCGGGGGATGACGAAGGCCAACGAGCGCCCGCGCCGCCGTTCAGGCCGGTGGCGGGGCCGCGGTTCCCTCGCCCGCGGTCGGCCGTGGGGGAGTGGCCGCCGTCGCGCCGCGGCCGCGTTGCCAGGCGCGAATCTCCAGACATAACCGATTCAACGCTGTGCGAACGTTCGCAATGAACTGGTCCAACTGACTTTGCATGACGCCGTCCGGGTCCTCGAGGTCCTCGACCAGCGACTCCAGCTCCAGGACCAGCCCCGTCAGCCATTCCGTGTTCAGGCTGCGTATCTCGGCCAGCGCGGCCTGGTAATCGGCTTCGGCCCGCGCGAAGACACCGTCGCGCGGTGCCCCGCGGGCGACCAGCTCATGAAAGCGGTGCACCGCGCCGGCCAACTCTTTGATCTTAGCGACGACCTGACGCTTCTTTTCCCGCAAAGCCCGCGCGGCTTCTTCGCTTTCATGTTCGCGACTGCAACGCAGGATGTCGGCTCGGTATGCCTCCAGTTGCGTCACCGGCAACAGCGATGGCAGCAGGCTGTGAATCGCCTCCAGCCGACGTATGACCCACGCCGAACGTTCCACTTCTCCGCCTCGCGCGGCCTCCGCGGCCTGCGCGACCAGCTCCTGAATCTGGCGCCGGTACTGCCCGGCCCGCTTCAGCAGCCGGTCATACTGCTCTTCGCAACGCTGAAGCTCGGTGGCGGAGACGTGCACCGGGAAACGCTGCCGCAGATTGCGCAGCCGATCGAGAACCTTCCCGGCCGCGATATCGTCGAAGCGGGCCATACAGCGGTCGAATTCCCGTTGGGCGCGGGAGAACATGTCCAGCACTTCGTCGCGTGTCGGCATCGGCCGCCCCGCAGCGCTGGTAAACGCCGTGTGCAGCTTCGATTCGTGCGCTTTGGCCTGGAATTCCTGCTCCGGCGTGGTCCGCGCCGCCTGAAGGGCCGCCTCACGCTCCGCGATGAATTGCCGGATCATGGCTCCCAGCGCCGCGTCCATGCGCACGTCCGGGTGGTTCAACGCCCGCGCGGCGGCGGCGTGGAGCGACGCCGTATCGACCGCCGTGCTCATAATCTCCGCACAGAGTTGCTGGTACACGTCCCAGCGGTGCTTGTCGCGAGCCGCAAGGCCCTGCCCCGGCAGGCCGAAGACCGCGAGCCGAACGATTGACCGGTGTGGTCCCGCGAACTCGGGTGGGCAGTCTGGGCCATCGAGAATATCGAACGGCAGCGCGATGTTCGGCGTCAGCCAGCCCAGGTGTTTCAGTGTCCGCAGCAGCCAACGCCCCGCTCGGTTTGGCAGCGCCCGGGCGACGACCGATGCGGTCTGAAGCGGGGAAAGCTGGCCGCGGCGGTGGAATTCCCGCAGCAGGGCGGCCTGAGCGGCGCAGCGAAGATGCCCCCACTCGTGGCCCGCCGGCTCGCGAAGAGGTGCTTCGTCCGCGGTTTTCGGCGCTCCGGCCATAGCTCCACCCCCGGGGCCTCGCACAGAGCTGACCACCAATTCAGTGTAGCCGACGCGCGGCTCCGATGCTACCGGGAGCGCGGGTCCGCGCGCCGTTCTTCTGTCTGGCGGCCCCGACTGGGCCGAATGTCTCGATCGCGGTCCGCTAATCACGCCTCTCAACCAGGCCGGCGCGTGCGGACCGCTGAGAAACGCACACGGGCCGGGCGATCCACGCCCGGCCCGCGGCGGACGACTGGCACAGGTTGCGGCTATGCGATCGTGACCTCTTTGCAGAGGTACACGTCCTGAATCGCGTTGAGCAGTTTGACACCCTCGGCCATAGGACGCTGGAAAGCCTTGCGACCGGAGATCAGCCCCTGTCCGCCGGCCCGCTTGTTGATGACGGCGGTCATCACAGCTTCCTGAAGGTCGCTGGCGCCCTTGCTCTCCCCGCCGGAGTTGATCAGGCCGATGCGACCCATGTAGCAGCCGGCGACCTGATAGCGGGTCATGTCGATCGGGTGGTCGCTGGTCAGCTTCTCGTACACGTCCTTGTGCGTCTTGCCGAACTTCAGGACGTTGAAGCCCCCATTGCACGTCGGTGCCTTCTGCTTGATGAGGTCCGCTTGCAGCGTGACTCCCAGGTGGTTCGCCTGGTTGGTCAGATCGGCGGCGCTGTGATAGTCGACGTTATCCTTCTTGAACGCGCTGTTGCGCAGGTAGCACCACAGGACGGTGAACATGCCGAGTTCGTGAGCGGCGGCGAAGGCCTCGGCCACCTCCTCGATCTGCCGCGAGGATTCCTCGGACCCGAAGTAGATGGTGGCACCCACCGCCACCGCACCCATGTCCCAAGCCTGCTCGACGAGCCCGAACATGCGTTGATCGTACTTGTTGGGATACGTCAGCAGCTCGTTATGGTTGATCTTGACGATGAACGGAATCTTGTGGGCGTACTTGCGCGAGACCAGCCCGAGCACGCCGAACGTGCTTGCGACCGCGTTGCACCCACCCTCGATGGCCAGCTTGACGATGTTCTCGGGGTCGAAGTAGGCCGGGTTGGGGGCAAACGAGGCGCCCGCACTGTGCTCGATGCCCTGATCCACCGGCAGAATCGAGAGGTAGCCGGTGCCCGACAGCCGCCCATGCTTGTACATCCACGCCAGCCGGTTGAGCACCCGGTTATTGCGGTCGGAATTCACGAAGACACGGTCGAGGAAATCCGGACCGGGCAGGTGCAGGGTCTCTTTCGGAATCGTCGCGCACTTGTGCTCCAGAAGGAACTTCGCCTGGTCTCCAAGGTTCTTGGCAATCTGGTCGATCATGTCGCGCTCTCCTGAACTGTGCCGCCGACCGGCGGGCGGGTCCCCGACGTACCGTTCGCGGCGGCGAAGAAACGGCCGACCCGACCGCCCGCGAGGCTGCCTGTGCTGGGGGCCGAAATCGCGGAACCTGGCTGCTCCCCGGTTGCCGCCCGAGCCGGGGACGAGCACCTCCGTGTGCCCGGGCCAACAGTTTAAGCTCTTCTCGAACGCGGGCCAAGCCGGGCCCGGACCGGCTCAGCCACCCGGTCGCGCGTATAGCTCTTCGGCCAGATAGCTGCTGCGCACAAAGGGCCCGCTGGCGACCCCCGCAAAACCCAGTTCCCGGGCCCGCTCGGCCAACTCGGCGAATTCCTCCGGCCGGTAGTATCGCTCAACCGGCAGGTGGCCCGCGTCGGCCGTCGGCTTGAGGTACTGCCCGATCGTCAGCAGGTCGCAACCCACCGCGCGCAGGTCGCGGAATACTGCCAACAGCTCATCCCGGCCTTCGCCCAGTCCAACCATGATCCCGCTCTTCGTGGTGACCTCCGGCCGCACCGCCTTCGCGATGCGCAGCGTTTCCAACGATCGCGCGTACTTCGCCTGCGGCCGCACTCGCCGGTGGAGGCTCGGAACCGTCTCGACATTGTGATTGAACACCTGTGGCCCGGCGGCCAGTACCATCTCGATGCATTCGCTTCGGGCGTGGAAGTCCGGCACAAGCACCTCAACGGTCGCGTGGGGCAGGCGCGTGCGCACCGCGGTGATGCAGCGCGCGAAGTGACCGGCGCCCTCGTCCGGCAAATCATCCCGCGCCACCGAAGTGATCACCACGTGGCGTAACCCCAGCTTCGCGGCCGCTTCCGCCAGCCGGAGCGGTTCCTCCGGATCGGGCGGATCGGGCCGCGCCGTCGTTACCGCGCAGAAGCGGCAGCGCCGCGTGCACTTCTCTCCCAGAATCATGAATGTAGCCACGTGGCGTGACCAGCATTCGCTCAGGTTCGGGCACCGCGCCTCCACGCATACCGTGTTCAGTTTCAACCCGTTGACCAGCTTCCGCGTCGCGTTCAGCGCCGCCCCCGTCGGCAGCGGTCGTTTCAGCCACGGCGGCAGGCGCCGGGCCGGCGGCGTGGGCGAGGACGCAACGGGGAGCGGAAGGATCCCGGCCATGATTGCCCGATTCTAGCGCGCCTCCTGCGGCGGGGAAGACGAATCCGTGCCAGCCGGTCGCGGGCGCCGGCGATGCTCCATGAAAAATGTGATCCGCTGGCCGACCGCCTCGCCGACTTCGCGGCGAAGAAACGCTTTGGCTGTCCCGATGCCTGTGCGACGGGAAAGGTGGATCAGCACGATTTTTTCGTTATTCAGTCGCGGCAGGATCGTCGGCAGATCGCCGACGTAGATGTGCCGCCCGGCCCGGGCGCGCTCCCGGTGATCCGGCTCCACAAACGTACACTCCAGCAGCAGAATCTTGCTGTTGCGGACGAAATCCAGGTCGAAGAAGTCGCCGACGGCTGTGTCGCCGCAGTATGTGACCAGTGGAATCTCGACTCGGCGGGTGATCTGGACGCCTTGCCGTTTCAGCTCGACGAGTTGCGGGCCGGTCAGATTACGGTACTCATCGATGAGTTTCTGGCGGACCTCGATGGCGGTGAAACCGAGCGCCTGGACGGTTTCGCGATCCCGTCGGCGACACGGGTGATTCACTTCGAACGGGCGCACTACGAGGTCCCGGCGGAGGGGAACGTCAACGCCGGGTTCGACCGCGTGGAGGTTGGCGGGGGGCTCGTGCCCGTCGATGTCCGCCCAGACGCGCAGCAGTCGCCGGATGGGCTCGATCAGGGGGCCGGGCGCGTACAAGTGCCCGGGCTGGTTATCAATGAACATGCGCTGGGAGAAGTAGTAGGCGATCCCGGCGGCGTGGTCCATGTGACCGTGCGTCAGGAAGATATGATCGACGCTCAACAGCTCACGTTGTGCGCGGCCTACGTCGAAGGCGAGGTTCAATTCCGGCGCGACCACGAAGGACTCCTCCCCCGCCAGTGAGGAGCCGAGCAGCCGGATTCCGGCGTGGACGAATTCAGCAATGGGCGCGGCCATGGGTGGGCCGTGTTATACCGGGCGCGACGGCTAATGTCGCGGCAGACGCACAATTTTCTTGATGGCCCTTGCCATTGTAGTGGTGCTGCGTTAAAGTACCAATATGTGGTGGCAGCGGTCCTCGGTGCGGTGGCTCGCCGCTGTCCGCCCGGTGATCGTCGCACGGTAGGCAGCACTTCGGGGAGACCGTGAGGCGCAGTGAGCGGAACAGGGCCAGATGCGGTGTCCGTTCTGCAAGGAAGACGACGACAAGGTCATCGACTCCCGTTCGACGGACAACGGGCGCTGTATCCGCCGGCGCCGACGGTGCCTCAAGTGCGGGCGACGGTACACCACGTACGAGCGTGTCGAGGACGTCATCCGTCTGGCGGTCATCAAGCGTGACGGATCGCGCGTTCCGTACGACCGCAACAAGATGCTCGAAGGGATCCGGCGGGCGGCCTACAAGCGTCCCATCACCGCCGACCGCCTTGAGCAGGTCGTGGATGAGGTGGAGGAGTGGCTGATCACTACCTTTGATCGAGAGGTCTCCAGCCAGACGATTGGCGAGAAGATCGCTTCGGTGCTGCGGCGAGTGGACAAAGTGGCGTACGTGCGGTTCGCGAGCGTCTACCGCCAGTTCCAGGATGTCGGGGACTTCATCGAAGAAGCGCAGAATGTGATCGAGCGGTCGGCGGGTGATGTGCCGGGACAGGGCAACCTCTTCGAAGGGACCACGAAGCCGTGAAGCGCTGCAAGGAAATCGTGGTTACGAAGAACGACGGCAGTGCGGAATGTTTATCGCTGGCGAAGCTGTCGGCCAGCATCGCCCGCGGTTTGCGCGGTCGCGCGTACGATGCCCGCCTGGCGGGGCCGCTGGCCCGAGCGGTGGCCATGCACCTGGCGCAGTGGCCGGTAACCTCGCCGCCCACGACGGAGTACATCTTCGAGTGCGTCTGCGCGGTGCTGCGTCAGACGGGCCTGCCCGAAGTCGCCGACGATCTGCTGAATCACCGCCGTATGCGGGCGGTGCGGCGTCTGCGGACGCGCGTGCTGGACCGAGCGGACCAGCCGGGCAACCGCAGCAAGCCTTGGCGCAAACTGGCGGTAGTGGCGGCGTTACAGGAGCGGTACGGCCTGCGTCATGCCGTGGCGCGTTTCCTGGCCGGGCAGATTGAGGCGCAGGTTTTCGCACTGAACTACCGGGTAATCACGAAGGCTTTTCTCGAAGAGCTGATACGCAACGAGGTGCTCGCCTGGGGCTTGGCGGACGAGCCGACCGCGCATGTGGAGAGCGATTCTTGTCGGCATCCCGTCGTCCCCGGTGATGCCCCGAAGGATGAGTAGCGTTGCTAGTCGGCGCTCAGAGCGAGCTGCTGCGCGTCCCGACGGCGCCACGGTTGGAAGGGGCGCGTACGAAGTTGCCATGATGGCTCGGGGCTCGTGACGCGCTACGGGATGGCGTGCCTCGGGCGGCCGATGCGCTCGGCTGGCCGGGGCCGTTACGGGCCCTGCGTGAACCTCCGTTCCCCTGATGCCCCTCGACATGCCCATGTCGAGGGATGAAGGGCGAGTCGAGTCCCGCCCACGCCCACGCTCGACTCGCCCGCCCCTTTTTCAGCGCCGCCCACCGGCGACGCCATGCCGGACGGCTCGACTCGACTGAGCACCGCCGGGCGGAGTTCAAAAAAACCGTGCTGCCACGATCAACGAACCCGTCTGCCACCAGACCGTTGTCCCGTGTTGTGAATGGGGCCGGCGGACGGGCAGCCTGGGTATAATACCGCGCCTGTCCTGGTCGCCGGGAGCTGACGGCACATGAGACTGCCTACACTGGAACATCCCGAACGCTACTGCGGCCTGTACGTCTTCGATTTCGGAGAGTGGACCGCCGTCGGATACACCGCCGACGAGATTGCGACGCTCCTGGAAAGCGAGGAATACCGGTCGGGCCACATTTACAAGATCACGCGGGCGATGCCCGACGGGTACATGGAATTGCGCGGGGTGGCCCCCGAGCGGTTTCAGCTCGAGAGCGGGCTGTTTTTTGTGCGGGCAGACCTGGACGCGGCCCGCAGAGACTTCGCCGAGCTTTGCCACCTGGCCGAGCAGACGCCGCCCCCGTGCCGGGCATTTGTTCACCTGGCGGATCGTGGTCAAATGGGTGGCCTGCCAGCTTATGTGACCGCGCTGATCTACCCCGCCGAGTACGAGGAGGAGGTGGCCGCGTGGCTTCTGACGGTCGGCTACAGTGGCGGGGATCTGGCCGAAGGCGGCATCAGCCACGTGACGGACTACTACGCGCAGGAAAAAAGGATTCTGGAGCGTCAGCAGTTATGGAGCCGGGCCGCGATACCATCCCGCTGCCGCGAGGAACTGCTCCGGACCGTCCGGCGGGTCGTCCAGCGCTAGGGCCCGCGCCCCGTCGCTGGGTGTGGTTCTGGCGGCTCGCAGCCTGGTGGGCAGCGCGTCGCCCTGCCAGGGTCGCGCCGGAAGACTACCGGCGGCACCTGTATCGCCAGCACACGCGTGGGATGGGGCTGCGCATGACCGAATGGCTGCGTGACCGGCTGCGACCCAGGTGGTTACGCGTGCGACGGGTAGAAGACGGGCCGTGTGAGACCGGCGATTAGCCGCCTGGATGGGGTCCACATTTGATCCCGACGCTGTTCATCCTGGGTGCTTACCTCCTGGGTGCGATCCCGTTCGGATTGCTCATCGGTCTGGCGCACGGCGTGGACGTCCGCACCCAGGGCAGCCGAAACATCGGGGCGACGAACGTCGGCCGTGCCCTCGGCCGGAAGTGGGGCTTTGTCTGTCTGGCGTTGGACATTCTGAAGGGCTTTCTGCCAACCGTGGTGGCTTCCCTGTGGTGGGGCGGCGCGCGCGCCGAACCGCGCGGACAACTGCTCGTGTTGGGTGTTGCGCTTGCAGCAGTCCTGGGTCACGTGTTCCCGGTCTATCTCGGCTTCCGAGGCGGCAAAGGGGTGGCGACAACGATCGGCGTGGCGCTGGGTGTCTGGCCATACTTCACGTTGGCCATGGGCGTGGCCTTGCTCGCGTATGCCGCGACACGGTTTGCGACCGGCCTGGTTTCCGTGGGCTCGTTGACGTTGGCCGTCGTTTTTCCGCTGGCGCTGCTGCTGGCCCTGCGCTGGCGCGGCCAGACGCTGGTCGATCACTGGCCGCTTCAGGCGGTCGCGATCCTGCTGGGCGTGTTGATCGTCGTGCGACACCGGGAGAACATCCGCAGGCTGCTGGCCGGTGCCGAGCTGCGGGCGCAGAAGTGAAGGTCTGACGAGGGACGGGCGGGCACGCGCGTTCGTATCCGCGTGGTCGCCTCTTGGACCGGTGCGGCAGCGCGCACAAGCCGGGGCGGCGCGGATGGAGTTGACCGCCGGGAGCATGTCATGTCGGATGATGCGACAACCGTGGGCGAGTTGCGGCGACTGGTGGCCGATTTCGTGGTGCAGCGCCAATGGCAGTGCTACCACGATCCGAAGAACCTGGCGATGTCGGTGGCCATCGAGGCGGCCGAGCTGATGGAGCACTTTCAGTGGGTGCGCAACGAGGAGTTGAGCGAACTCCTGGAGCGGGCCGAAGCGCGGGCGGCCATCCGGGACGAGGTCGCGGACGTGCTGTGCTACGTGTTGGCGCTGGCCAACGTGCTCGCGCTGGACCTGTCGTCGGCGCTGGCGGACAAGATGCGTCGCAACGCAGCCAAGTATCCGGTTGAGCACTTCCGCGGACGGTATTTCAAACCCGCCGGCGAGCAGCGCGCCGCTCCAGGCCCGACATCGGCGCCGGCGTAGCCACACGGTACACTGCCGGTCATGGGCACGCCGCAGCGTCCGCAACCGGTCAAGCTGATCGTGGGGTTGCTCAGCGGGGATGTCGATTTGCTGTTGCGGGCGCGGCAGCTTTTGACGCGCCGGTGGGGACCGGTGGACCTGGAAAGCGACCTGTGGCCCTTTGACACGACGGACTATTACGAACCGCAAATGGGGCCTGGGCTTCAGCGGCGTTTCCTGAGCTTCGCGGAAACCGTGGCGCCGGACCGTCTGTTGGAAATCAAGCACGAAACCAACGCGGTGGAGCAGCAGATTGCCGATCAATGTTTGCTGCCCGACATCCCGCGGCCTGTCAACATCGATCCCGGCTACATCGACCTTACGAAGCTTGTGCTGGCCACGACCAAGGACCGCGGGCACCGCGTGTATCTGGGACACGGCATCTACGCGGAAGTCACGCTCCAGTTCGTCGGCGGGGCGTGGCAGCCGCTGCCCTGGACGTATCCGGACTACCGCCGCCCGGAGTACCACGCGTTTTTCGCCCAGGTCCGGGAGCGGCTGCGTCAACAGCGAGCGGCGGCCTGGGAGTCGTCGGGAGCCCCATGACGCGGGCCACGTTCGTCATATTGTTGGCGGCCACCGGCGGCGGGGTGTTCGTGCTTTCCGTCCTGCTTACCTTCGTGGCGCGCCGGCTCGCGCTGCGCATTGGGTTTGTCGATCACCCTGGCGGCCACAAGACGCACAGCGCCCCGATGCCCTTCGGCGGAGGCAGCGCCATCTTTTGTGCCACAGCGCTAGCGCTGCTGACGGCCCTTCTGCTGGCCGTGCTTGTGCCGCAAGCGTGGGTCGTTGCTGGCGGCGGAGAGCTGCTGTGGGCGTACGTGGGCGGCATCCGCACCCGCGCGGGGCAGATGTTGGTGATCCTGGCGGGCGCCGCCGTCCTGCACGCCGTCGGCCTGCGCGACGACCATCGCCCGCTGGGCCCCTGGCCCAAACTGCTGGCGATTGTCGCCGTCGCTCTGCTCGTCACCACCCTTGGGCGGGTGCGGCTCGCCGAGTTTGCGGGGCCGACGGCCGCCGTCATCCTGACCACGTTGTGGTTCGTCGTGGTCGTTAACGCCTTCAATTTCCTCGACAACATGGACGGCCTCAGTGCCGGCGTGGCGTGCATCTGTCTGGCGGCGTTTACCATCTGCGGCGTGATGTCCGGGCAGGTGCTCGTCCCCGCGCTGGCCAGTGTGTTCCTGGGTGCGATCGCAGGCTTTCTGGTGTTCAACTTTCCGCCGGCCCGGCTGTTCATGGGCGATGCCGGCAGCCTGGTGGTCGGCTACATGCTTGCGACGGTGTCCGTCCTCACCACGTATTACCAGAGCGGCCGCGGCACGCCGCCCTACGCGCTGGCAATGCCTCTGGTCGTGCTGGCCGTCCCGCTGTACGACGTTGCCAGTGTGGTCCTCCTGCGGCTCCGGGCGGGACATAATCCGATGCGCGGCGACCAGCGCCATTTCTCGCACCGTCTGGTCGACCGTGGGCTGAGCCGCCCCCTGGCTGTTATCACGATCTATCTGGCCACGGCTACGACGGGCTTGCTCGCCACGCTGTTGCCCGGTGCCAACCTGCGTCAGACCTTGACCATCGGCCTGATCGTGCTGATGGTCCTGGGCGTCGTGGCCATCCTCGAGCGCCCGCTGCCCAAGGCCGCATGAGCCCCCGCAGATCTCACAGCTCGACGACCGAGCTGGCGTCCGCCGAGGCGCTGGACAGCTCGGGTCCCGCGCACGTCCGGCAGGCGTGCTTCTACGTGCTTGTCGCCGTGCTCTGTGCCCGCCCGATGATCGCCGAGAGCTACGAACGCCTGGAGCTGAGCTTCTTGTCGGTGCTGCCCGCGATCGGCGGGCCGACGCCCGCCACCACGGCCTGGCTGGACTTCTTTCTGCTGGTGGCAGCGGCGCCCGTACTGACAGCGTGGTCGTTCTGGCGCCAACACCGGACCGTGATGCTGGGCACCATGTTGCTGGTGGCGGCGGTGATCGTCTCCACTGGGGCGGCGCACAACCGCTACCTGGCTGCGTTCGCCGGCTCCAGCCTGCTGGCCGCCGTGCTGGCGGGGTTCGCTCTCTTCGCGATCGAAAAGACGCCCGCGATGCGCCGTATTCTGATCGCGGCCTGGCTGGCGACCGGTGTTACCACGGCCGCCCGGTGCGTGCGACAAGCCACTACCGAGTTCGCGGACCTGCGGCAGACCTGGGAGCAGGAATACAAGCCCACACTCATCCGCGCCGGCTTCGACGCGGATGACCCCGTGCTGGTGAATTACGAACGGCGATTGCTGTCCCGCGAGGTCTATGGCTTCCTGGCTCACCCGAATGTTACCGGCTCATGTCTGGCCGTCTGGCTGGTCCTGCTTGTGGGCGTGGCGCTGGGGTGCGCGGTGACAGGCGGCGACGAACCGCGCGCGCCGCGTCTTGGGATGACGGCGCTCGCCATCGCCGGCTGCGTACTGCTGACGGGTGCCCTGTGGCTGACGGGCAGTCGCGGAGCAGTGGGCGCGGCGCTCGTGGGGCTCGGTGCATTCGCGGTTCTGGGCGGCGTGACGTGGTTGCGCATGCATCCGGCGCGCGCCGCGGGCCTGTTCCTCGGTGGCTACGTGGCGGTGGCCGGCGTCGCCGTCGGTTGGGGTGTCCGGCACGGCACGCTGCCACATGCTTCGCTCGCCTTTCGCTGGCAGTACTGGACGGCCGCCGCCCGCATCTATGCGCAGGCGCCGCTGACCGGCATCGGACGCGTGAACTTCGGACCGGCGTACATGCGCTGGAAAGCGCCCGAAGGCACCGAAGAAGTCCGCGATCCGCATAACCTATGGGTTTCCTTACTCGTCGAGCTCGGCCCGCTGGGGCTGGCGGGCGGCATGCTGCTGGTGGTCTCGACCGTAGCTGCGATGCTCGCACGGACACGTGACCCGGTTCCGCCGCCGTCATTCCGCACGCCGGCCGCTGTACCTGCCAAGCGGTCTACGCTCCCGTGGTCCGGGGTGGTCACCACCGGCCTCGTGTTACTGGTGCATGGCCTCTTTTCGGGAACGCCGTTTCGTTATCCCGGCATGTGGCTGATCTGGTTGGCGGATGTCGCTTTTGTGTGGGCGCTGGCGTTTGCGCTGGTTCTGTGGGTGGTCGGACGGGTGGACGGCGATCCCAAGCGTCGGATTTGGCTGGCCGCCGGCCTCTCGGGGGCCCTGCTGGCGGCTCTGGTACACGGTCTGGTGGATTTTGCCCTGATGACCGCCGGCGGACTCGCGGTCGTCGTCGTTTGCGCCGCGGCGGGCGCCGATGTCACCCCGCCAGCCCACGCCCGCGACGAGCGACCGGTCAGCCGGCGCGGCCTCGGCGTTCGATCTGTGCCAGGTGCGGGCGTGGTTCTGTTACACCTCGTGACGGTGCTAATTCCAGTGCAGAGCGTCGAGTCGCGCGTGCAGCGTCTGCAAGCGCTGCTGGCCGACCCCGCCACCGACCCGCAGCGCGCATATGACGTCGCCGCCGACCTCGCGGCGCGCCCGTACGGTGACCCATCCGCCTGGCGGGTTGCGCTCCGGGCGATGCACCAGCTCGCCAGACACCCGTCTGTTTCGGAACCCACCCGCATCGAGTGGTTGCGTACGGCCGAGCACTCCGCGCGAGAACTGACCGACCGATACCCGCGCGACACGGCGAACTTCACCGCCCGCGCCGCGGTGACGATCGCGCTCGCGGACGCCCGCGCGCAAGCCGGTGCAACACAAGAGAGCCGGCAACTGCGTCGTGCAGCGGCCCAGGCCTGGGACCAAGCCGTGGAGCTCTATCCCACGAACCCCCGCACGCGTTTGTCGGCCGGCAGCGCGTGGCTGATGATCTGGCAGCGCGAGGGCGACCGGGCCGCCGCGCGGCGCGCCGCGGCGCACTTCCGCGAGGCGCTCCGCATCGACGAACTGCGGCCACCTCACGAAGTCGCGCGCCTGCGCCCGCGCGAGCGCGCGACAGCCGAAGAGAGCCTCGCGCAGCTTGCGGTTCCGGCTACCGAACCATCCTGATCCTGCCGCCATGAACCCGCTTCGGGTCGCGCACCCGGCGCCTCGACTTACCGGGCGGCGGCGCGACTGACAGCCGCCAACCCGCGCGGCCACGGCGTGTTCGCCGCGAGTTTGATCCGCATCATCAGCAAGGCCGCTTCGAGCTGCGGATCCGCCTTCGGTGCCTCGTAGGGATCGGCCTCGAGTTGCTTGATGTCCGCTTCGCTCAGCAGCGGCGGCAAGTCCTCGCTGTCTTCCTCGTCCTTGGCTTCGCCCTTCAGCTCACGCAGAACCTTCTCCCGCTCTTCGTCGCTGAGCACCTTGTTAGCGCTGTCCGGCGATTCGTTGTGAATGATGTAGGTTTCGCGTTCCCGTTCCAACACTCGCCGGAACTCCTTCGGCGTCAGCTTGAGTTCCCAGTCGGGATCGATGCCCCACTGCTCGGCGTCGGGCAGGCGGTGCGGGCTGCGGCCACCGGGGAGGTAATACAGCGCGGTCGTGAGTTTGATGCGCGCATCGCCCGTTCCTAGCGGTCGCACGTGCTGGACGCTGCCCTTGCCGAAGGTGCGTTCGCCCAGGACGACCGCCCGGTGATGATCCTGGAGAGCGCCGGCGAGGATCTCGGACGCGCTGGCGCTGGCCTCATTGACCAGGACGACCAGCGGCAAATCCTTGTAGGGCGCCTTGCCGGAGACGGGAACCGAGCTTTCGGTGCGCTGCCGACCGCGCGTCGAAACCACCTCGCCACGTTCGACGAAATTGCTGATGACCTCGATGGCGACGTCCAGCAGGCCACCGGGGTTGTGCCGCAGATCAAGGATGAGACCTTTCATGCCTTGCCGACGCGCGTCGGCCAGCGCCCGGCTCACTTCTTCCCCGGACCGCGGCAGGAAATTCGTCAGCCGGATGTACGCGATTCCTCCGTCCTTGTCGAGCATGAAATCCCACTGGTTCGGATCGCCGGCCACGCGCTGCACGCCGCGGAGGGAGGTGAGCACAATATTCCGCCGGACCAGCGTATAGACGAGTTCCTCGCCGGTGCGGGGGCGGAAGATCGTGAGAACGACCTTGGTTCCCGACGGGCCCATGATGTTCTTGACCGCGTCTTCGGTCGACCAGCCCTTGGTGGACTGGCCGTCCACGGCGACGATCAGGTCGTCCGGCTGGATGCCGGCTTCCAGCGCGGGCGAACCCTCCAGCGGGGTGACGACCTTCAGTCGGTTGCTGCGTTCGTCGAGACCGAGCTGGATGCCGACGCCCTCGAAGCCGCCCATCATCATCTTGTCGAAATCGCGCGCGTCGGACGGCCAGATGACGCTGGTGTATTCATCGAGTTGATCGTCCGCGCCTTCCATGAACTCCACGACCAGCAGTCCCCTGGGCAGATCCACGCTCTCCCGGCTGGCATCCGCCACCTGGTTGAACAGTCGCAAGAGGTCCTGATAGGTGAACGTGCCGGCTGCCTCGACCTCCTCCCGCAGCGCCTGGAGCCGGTTCACGAAATACTCGCGCGTCACTGGGTTGGCCAGACCATCCAGGAACTTCTGGAGCTTCCGCGTCGCCGACAGCGTCAGCAGATTGTCCAGCGCTCCGAGCGCGGCCTTCCGGAAGTCCGGTTCTTGCCAGTAGTAATCGTTTATCGCGCGGACAGCCTTGCGCAGGAGGTCTGCGTCTACCCCCTTGATCCGTTCGTTCAGCGACTTTTCGTCCTTGTACAGTACTTCCAGCCGGGCGTGCCGGGCGGCCTCCTCGCGCAGTTTGCGCAGCTCTTGGTCCTTGGGATAGATGCGCTCCAGCACCGCGTAGTGGCTGAGGGCCTTCGTCCAGCGGTCCGCCTGCGCGTGCTCGCGGGCTGCGGTCAGGCAGCGTTCGCGCAGCTCGCGGACCCAGGGCTCCTGGCCGAACTCCTCGGGCTCTTTCGCATACGCCGCCGCCTGAGCGCAGAAGCTGAGGGCCAGAAACGTCTTTCCGTCGCGCAGCGCGGCCTGCGACTGTTCGGCATTCCAGGCGAAGGTCTGGTTCCGCAGCGTTTCCCGGGATACGACGAGGTCGTGATAGGCGTCGAGCCACCCCCGGGCCCGCTCCATCTCCGTTGCGCTGCGGGCCCCCAGGAGTTCTCCCAGGGCTGCCCGGCCGGCTTCCGTGTCACCCCGCAGGATGGCGCCGTATGCCGCACTGAGCGTATCCTCCGCAGCCCGGCTGCTCAGCGGCAAAAGCGACAGAAAAGCCAGCCCCACCAGCGTTGCACGGCGAAACAGCATATTTCGGTCCTTTCGTGTGCGGGCACGCCCCGCGGTCAGCCTATCGGGCGGATGGAGTCTCTCCTTCATGCAATTATACGGAGCCGCCGCCCGACCGCCCATGTCCGCGCCCCGGGCGTGGCGGCGGCGCGACAGCTTTCGACACGCCCCGGCGCCGGCCGCGACGGCGGTTGCCAGCCGACCCAAAGCGCGCATGATGCTGGTATGCCGTCACGGTCCGGGCCATCAACCAGGGCTGCGCCGTCCCGCACAGGATCGGGCTCCGTGCTGGGCGTGGACCCCGGCTTGTTGCGCACCGGCTACGCGCTCCTCGACCGCGCCGGCGCGCCCCGCGAAGCGCGGCTGATCGAGGCGGGCGTTATCCGGCTGCCGCGAGAGCATTCTTTGCCGGGCCGCCTGATTGAGCTGGAAAAGAGCCTGGAGACGATTATCGGCAGTGCGCGGCCGGACATCCTGGCCTGCGAGGAGTTGTACGCGCATTACCGTCATCCGCGGACGGCGATCCTCATGGCGCACGCGCGCGGCGTCATTCTTGCGCTGGCCGCCCGCTGCGGACTGCGCGTGTTGCCCGTGGCAGCGACGAACGTCAAGAAACTGCTGACAGGCAACGGGCACGCGGGCAAGCGGCAGGTGCAGGCCGCGGTGGCCGCTACGCTCGGACTGCCTGCTCTGCCCGAGCCGCCCGACGTCGCCGATGCCATCGCTATCGCGCTGTGCGGCCTGCGGCTGTGGCAAGCGGAAACGCTGGAACGGTCACGCGCCGGAGTCACAACGCACCGCGCGACGGGCGGACTCGGGGAAACGGCTCGCGGCGCGCGCAGGCGGAGGGCCACGTTGTGATCTGCCGGTTGACCGGACGGTTGGCGGGCGTTTCCGAAGACGCGGTGGTAGTTGAACTGGGCGGCGTCGGCTACGAGGTCCTCGTGCCGGCCGTGGCGTTGCCCGAATTGCAGAGTCGCATGGGCCAGGAAGTAACGCTGTTCACCGTCCAGTATTTTGAGGGCAACCCCGCCGGGGCCAACCTCGTGCCGCGGCTGATCGGGTTTCTCAGCGAGGCCGACCGCGCGTTCTTCAACCTGTTCACCCGCGTGAGAGGCATCAGCACCCGTCGGGCACTGCGGGCGATGGGGCTGCCGACCTGTGAACTGGCGGCGGCCATCGAGCGGAGCGACGCTCGCTTGCTGTCAACGTTGCCAGAAATCGGCAAGAAGACCGCTGCCCAGATCATTGCGGAATTGCAGGGGCGGCTGGAGCGTTTCTTGTCGCCGAGGGCCGCGGCGGCCCCGGCCCCGGAATTCACCCAGGCCCAGCAGATTGCGCTGGACATTCTCGTGCGCTGGGGCGACCGGCGGGCGGACGCGCAGCGCTGGATTGCTGCGGCCGTGCGCGCGGATCCGACGTTGACCGAGCCGGATGCCATTGTCCGGGCGGCCTACCGCGTCAAGCAGAACGCGGGGGCGGAATGAGCGGGGCTTGTCTGGTGAACGCGGCAGACCGCGGGCCGACACCTGTTGGCAGTTTCCCGCGCTCGCCTGGTCGCGCGGCTTCGCGTTGCGGGTAAACTCCCGATATGCCGATTGAGCGGGTTTTCACGCAGCCTGGTCCGGATGAAGAACGTTACCTGACGTCTCTGCGTCCGCAGACGCTGGAGGAGTGTGTCGGACAGGAGACCGTTCGCCAGCAGCTTCGCATTGCCCTGGACGCAGCGCGAGGGCGTGGAGAACCCCTGGATCACGTCTTACTGGACGGCCCGCCAGGGCTCGGCAAGACCACCCTTGCCCACGTCATCGCCCGCGAAATGGGCGCCACCATCCGGGTGACCAGCGGACCGGCCATCACCCGTCAGGGCGACCTCATGATGCTCCTGACGCAGATGGACACCGGCGACGTCCTCTTCATCGACGAGGTCCATCGCCTCAGTAAGGTCGTAGAGGAGTTCCTCTACCCCGCCCTCGAGGACTTCCGCGTCGATTACACGACCGAAAGCGGCATCGGCGGCCGCACGGTCAATTTCGCGCTGAAGCGTTTCACCCTCGTGGCGGCGACGACGCGGGCCGGCATGTTGTCCGCCGCGTTGCGCGGCCGGTTCGGGTTGCTGCTGCATCTGGATTACTACACCGAAGCCGAGCTGGTCACGATCGTGCGACGCAGCGCCCGCCTGCTCGGTGTCCGCGCCGACGACGCCGCTCTTCAGCGCTTGGCCGCGCGTTCCCGCGGCACGCCACGCATCGTCAATCGCCTCCTGCGGCGCGTGCGTGACTACGCGGAGGTGTGCGGCGACGGCACGCTGACGCCCCAGGTCGTGGATGCTGCCCTCGACATTCTCCAGATCGACCGGCTGGGGCTGGACAGCCTCGACCGCGGGTATCTGACGGCGCTGATTCGGCATTACGACGGGGGCCCGGCCGGGATCGAGGCCATCGCGGCCACGATGGGGCACGAGCGCGACACGCTCGAAGACGTGGTGGAGCCGTACCTGCTCCAGATCGGGTTTGTGATCCGCACGCCGCGGGGCCGGGTGGCGCGCCCGGCGGCGTATGCTCACCTGGGCCTTGCGCCGCCCGCCCGCGATCGCGAGAACCCCTCGCTTTTTGCGTAGTGGCCGGCCCACGCCGCAGTCGACACCCTTGCCGGGGGCCCGGAGCAAACATAAGGTACACCGCGCGTTCGCCGACCGGCGTGGTCCCCCCGTTGTTGTGGCGCCATGCGATTGTCGATCGTCGTCCCGGTATTGAATGAGCAGGACAACATCGTGCCACTCTACGAGCGCGTCGTGAGCGTCCTGCGCGCTCTGGGTGCGGACTACGAGCTGATCTTTGTGGACGACGGCAGCAGCGATGAGTCCGTGGCGCGGATCACGGCTCTGCACGCCCGCGATCCGCGCGTCAAGCTGTTGTCATTTTCCCGCAACTTCGGCCACCAGACGGCCTTGACCGCCGGTCTGGACTATGCGACCGGCGACGCCGTGATCTCCATAGACGCCGACCTTCAGCATCCCCCGGAGCTGATTGCCGAACTCGTCGCCCGCTGGCGGGATGGGTACGAGGTCGTGTACACGGTGCGCGAGGCGACGGAAAAGCAGGGGTTCCTGCGACGGGTGGCGTCCGCGGGCTTCTACCGGCTGTTTCGCTGGCTCAGCGGGCTGGACCTGCCGGCCAACACCGCTGACTTCCGCCTGCTGGACCGCAAAGTCGTTGCGGCGCTGCGCTCCATTCGCGAACGAGCGCGGTTCTTGCGCGGGCTGACGCGCTGGGTTGGTTTTCGTTCCATCGGCGTGCCGTACCGCGCCGCGGCCCGTCTGGCCGGCGCGCCGAAATACAACCTGCGGCGGATGTTGCGCTTTGCCCTGGACGCGACGCTCTCGTTCTCGACCTTTCCGCTTTACCTGGCCATCTATGTCGGTGCGATCGAGGCCGTCCTGGGTGTTTTGTACGCCCTGTTCGCTCTGCTGGCGTGGTTGATCTCTGGCAACGTCGTGCCCGGTTGGACTTCGATCATCATCCTGGTCGCGGTGGTCGGTGGCCTCCAGCTCATGCTTACGGGCGTGATCGGCCTGTACGTCGGCAAGATCTACGAGGAGACGAAGCAGCGGCCCCTGTACCTTGTCCGACACACGCTCGGCTTCGAGCCATCTTCCGGCACGCCGCCCGCCGTGTCCACCTCTCCGCTCCCTGGCCCATAAGGAGCCTCTGACCGCATGTGCGGCCCGTGCGAACTGTGCGGCGGCAGCGGACCGTGGGCGCCGGTCTATCCGCGGCTGGGTATCGTGCGCTGTCGGCACTGCGGGCTCGTCTTCTATGCCGGCCCTGTCGAGAGTGCGTCGCTCTACGACCACGCCTACTTCCACGGCTCCGAATACCGTGATTACCTCGCCGACCGGGACGTCTGGCAGCGCAACTTCCAGGCCCGCATCCGTTATCTGCGGAAGCTCAGATCGGGCGGTCGATTGCTGGAGATCGGCTGCGCGTACGGCCTTTTTCTGCAACTTGCGGCCCGGTACTGGGAGGTGCGCGGCATCGACATCGCCGCCGATGCCGTCGCCCACGCCCGCCACGCGCTCGGGGTGAACGCTGTGTGTGCTGACTTCCTCACGCTGCCGGACGAGCCGGCCTCCTGCGACATCGTCTGTCTGTGGGATACGCTGGAGCACCTGCCCCGCCCGGTCCGCACGCTGGAGAAGGCGGCCCGTTGGCTGAAGCCGGGCGGCATCCTGACCCTCACCACCAACGATATCGATAGTCCCCTGGCCCGCTGGCGCGGCGAGAAGTGGCGGCAACTGCACCCGCCGACTCACTTGTTCTACTTCTCGCGGGCCACGCTGCGACGGGCGATCGAACAGGCGGGGCTGGTGACGGTGCACGTCGCCTATCCCGGACAGTACCGCGGTTACCGATCGGTGGTAGAGACCGTGTGCGCGCGCCGGGGTGATGTCGGGCGCGTGCTCGGTCGCGCATTGACGCTGGGCGGGCGGATCGACTTCCCGCTGTATCTCAACACACGTGACATCGTTCTGTATACTGCCCGCAAACCCGCACCCGCGATGGAGCCCGGCACGCCGCCTGGCTGAGTACAGGCCATGCTGCGGGAACTTCAGGAACCAGGAATGTCGGCGCCTGCGGACCAGCACCCGCCGCCTTTCGACACAGGTGCCGGTCCATACCTGTCTGTCGTCGCGCCCTGCTACAACGAAGAGGAGGTTTTGCCGGAGTTTCACCGGCGCGTGACGGCCGTTTGCCAGGGGATGCCGGGCGGCTACGAGCTCGTCCTGGTGGACGACGGCTCCACGGACCGGACCTGGTCTATTCTTCAGACGCTGGCCGAGCACGATCCGCGGGTCGTGGCCGTCAAACTCGCCCGCAACCACGGGCAGGCTCTCGCACTGGCGGCGGGACTGAGCGTTTGTCGCGGGCAGCGCGTCCTTATCATCGACGCCGATCTTCAGGACCCGCCCGAGCTTCTGCCCGAGATGATGCGACTCATGGACGGCGGCGTTGATGTCGTTTACGGTCAGCGCCGCCGCCGCGCGGGCGAAAACCCGCTGAAGATCTGGGGAGCATCCGTCTTCTATCGCCTGCTGAATTGGCTGGCGGACTGGCCGGTGCCACCCGACACCGGTGATTTCCGCCTCATCAGCCGCCGCGTGCTGGAGCTGTTGCAGGCCATGCCCGAGCCGCGTCGCTTCACCCGTGGCATGATCAGTTGGCTGGGGTTTCGACAGGTGGCGCTGCCTTTCGATCGGGCCCCGCGGTACGGCGGGCAGACCAAGTGGCCGTTGCGCAAGCGCCGGCGACTGGCCTGGGAGGCGATCATCTCCTGCTCGACGTGGCCGCTGCGACTGCCGTGGCGGTTGGGCGCGGCCCTTGGCATTGGTGGGCTCGCCTTGGTTGTCTCGGCGGTGGCAACTAGCGGGTCCGGCGGAAGTGCGCCGTGGTTTCTAGGGCTATTGGCGGCCATCGCGCTGGTCGGCGCGGCGCAGTTTTTCGTCCTCGGGTTGCTTGGGGAGTACCTGGAGCGTATCCATGAGCAGACGCGTGGTCGCCCGCTGTTCGTGATCGAGACGATCTGCCGACAGGCCGCAGACACGGCCGCCATGTATCGACAAAAGCCGCCCCCTGACACCAGGAGCAGCGACGCCGCCACTCAATGAACGATCGGCAAACCCCATCGCCGCGGCATGCTGGTTCTGTGCAGGTCCGGCCCGCCTGTTTCCATTTCCTGCCGCTGTGCGTGTTACTCCGGCGACAGGCCGAGCAGCTCCTCCAGGTAGGTGATGCACTGCTCCGCCCACGGAGCGTGCGTCGCCATCGCATCCAACAGGTCCGCCAGGAGTGCGCGCAGCTCCGACACCCGCATTCCCTCTAATGCGGGCGTGATGGCAGGCAGGCTCTCCGTTTCCGCCGCGCCGTCCAGCAGCGCTCCCGCTTGCCTCCATAGCTGGGCGAACCGGACCTCGTCGATCAAAGCAACGGAGAGCTCGGACGCCGAAGCCGGCATTTCTTCTAAAGTCACGTCGGCCGCCAGCGCGAGGTCTGTCTGGGCCTCCCACGGGTCTTTGTAGTCCGCGTAATCCGCTGGCAACGCGATGGCCGGGGAGCGTGGCGCGGGCTGCGGACTTGAAGACTCCACAGTGCGGCATGCGGGCGTTTCGCCCGGGTCCTCCGGTCGGCTGGCTTGCGGCGCGTCGCTGACGGCAGCGTCCGCTGGGCTGTCGGGTGGTTCGTCAGCGCTGGCGATCGCCGGTGACTCTTCCGCCGGAAGCGGCTCGACCTGCCGGGCCGCGGCCATGGCTGCTGCCTGTGCGGCGGCTTCTTCTGCGGCGGCCAGCCGGCTGATTTCGCGCAGTTGCTCGCGGGCGCCGTCCAGATTGGGGTCATGCTGTAACGCCAGCTCCAGCGAGCGGGCGGCGGCGGCGTAGTGCCCGGCGTCCGCCTGAAGGACGGCCACGTTGTAGTGCGCGTCCGCCAGTGTGCCAGCCTGCGCAAACTCCGCCAGCGCTTCGTCGTACCGCTCAAGCCGCGCCAGCGCGACGGCATGATTCATACGCGCGCGGCGGAAGCCTGGTTGGAGTTCGACCGCGCGGGCCAAGGCCGCTTCGGCGTCTTCGTAGTTGCGCTCCAGACACAGGCTGAAGCCCAGGTTATTCCAGAGCTGGGCATTCTGCGGATTCTTCGTCAGTGCCTGCCGGAACTCGGCCGACGCCTCCGCATGTCGCCCCAGCTTGTTCAACACAATGCCCAGCCGGTTGCGGGCGGTCACCAGATCGGGCGACAGCTCCAGCGCTTGGCGATACTGCGCCGCCGCCCGCTCCACTTCGCCGCGCCGTTCCAGCAGTTCCGCGTGCGCTACGTACGTTGCTGCAGTGAGCCGTGGGCTGCTGGATGGCTTGCGACGTGGCAAAGCGCCGGGCTCGCCGTCCGTCTCCCGCGTCGATTCGCACGCGGCCAGCCCCGCCAGCGTCGTACCGACCAGCAGCGCTAGTATGAGACCTTTCAAACTGTTCACGGTGATCTCCGAGCCGTCACTGGCTGGCAGGGACGAGAAGCTTGAAGCCCCCGCCGCTGTCGGACTTCTTGGCCTTGTATCGACCCTCGTTCGCGCGGATCAGAATGGCCTGCTCGGCGTCCAGACCGCGACCGCCGGGCAGGTCCCGGGTCAGCACGTCGGCACTCGTGTCCACCCCGCGTTCCCGGAGAAACGCCACAATCGCCGCCGTACGCGCCTGGATGAGCGCCTCGTCCTGGAGGTCGGTATTGAACCGCAGGGTCCCGCCGTATTGCTCCAGGATTCCCGCCAACCGTTCCAGCCGTTCTTCGCCCAAGGTGTTCAGCGCCGCCCGGTGCGGCAGGAAATGCGCGTCGGAGATGCACATGTCCGCCAGCAGGGCGTTGTCCGCCATCTGGGCGTACATGTCCCGCAACTCGATCGGGTTTTCCGTGGTTCCGTGGGGGGGTGCGTTGAGGCGGTGAACGGGTTTCTGACAGGCCCCGCAGACCACCACAGCCGCACAGGCACAAGCCATCAGCCGCTTCATCAGGAGGCTCCTGCAACCGCTGCGACCGGGCCCACGAAGTCGTCCCCACCGTGGCCGGATCGACGGTTTCTAGAACCTCCAATCGGTGCCCCGCGGTGGCCGTCTGAAGGCGAGGCCGGGGCGTAACCGCTTGCGTGGCCGACTGTCACACGCCCGCTCAGTACCCACCTGGGAAGGCCAGGGTCGTCGGCCCGCGGTAGAATGCCCGCCATGCGCCGCCTGCGCTACCTGGCCCTATTGGTATTGCTGGTAATCACCGGGTCGAGTCTGCTCACGACCGGCGGGCTGGCGTGGTACTGGCGCAGCGCCGCCTATTGCCGGTATTGCGCCGAGGTGCTCAGCAGCAGCCTAGCCTTGCCTGCGGAAATCGGACGCGTCGTCCCACGCTCGTGGCGCGCCCGCGAGTTTCGGGATGTGCGGATCTGGCTGCCGGAACGGCGCGGCGAAGCAGCGTTCTGTGCCCGGGCCATCCTGCGTTTGACCCCGGCACCGGGGGACCCGGACGCCTACGAGCTGGACTTGCAGGGTGGGCACTCGGAAGTTTCAGCCCGGACTTGGTTGCGCGAGGACTACCGCTTCGTCCTGGAGTCCGGGCTGCGCCCGATCTTCGACCCGAATGGGCCGCGTCGCGTCCGATTCCGCGGCATGGACCTGGCGTTCGAGCGCGACCGCTTTCGACTGGTTCTGACCAATGCCAGCGGCGAGGTTTCCTTTACTGACCCGCATTGTGGGCAAGCGCGCGTTTTCTGTCGTGAACTCAACGGCTACGCCGCACCGCAAGAGGTGAAACTCCGGGCCACGTTCTCCCCGCAGACTTCGGGCGTTCGCCTGGACCACGTGGAACTGAACGTCCCCGAACTGCCTGTCGCGATCAGCGGGCTGGAGGGGCTACTGGGACTCCCCCTGCGCAGCGGGTCGTTCCAGGGCCAACTTGTATATCGGGAATTGCCGCCAGGTTCGGGCGGCGACACCGGCGCGCCGCCTGCTGCACCGGACGACCGCGAGCTTATCGTACGCGGGAGTCTCCGCGGCCTGCAATTGCCTGAATGCACGGCGCCCTTTTTCGCCCGGCCGTGGCGCGGTTCGGTAACGGAGCTCGAACTCCAGGAACTGCTGGTCCGCAATGAGCGCGTCGAGCGTATCGGGCTGCGCGGGGTGTTCACCGGCGTGCAACTCGGCGACGTCTTGGCTCCCTGGAATCTTGGGAGCGTCGGGGGCGAGGTGCGACTGCGCATACAGGCCGCGGAAATTACCGGGCGCGGCTTGGAACGTCTGATCCTGGCCGCCCGTTGTGAGGATGTTGCGCTGGCCGAGGTGTCGCGGGCGCTCGGGCGCGGAGGCATCTCCGGCCGGGCCCGGTTGGTCGTCGATGACCTGACGGTGCTGGACAACCGCCTGGTATCGCTGGACGCCCGTGCCGAGGTCGCGCCGTCCGGCGAGGACGACCGTTACATCGAGCGCGAACTGCTCACGGAGGTCCTCCGGCAGGCGTTGAATGTCGAGCTGCCCACCACTCTGGTCCGGCAGTTGCCCGAGCGTCTGGAGTACGACCAGCTTGGCGTCCGGTTGGAAGTCCGTGACGAGCTGCTCTACGTCTTCGGCACGCACGGGCCGCGCGAGCGGGCCATTCTCAGTGTGCGGCTGGCCGGACAGCCCGTGCCGGTTGTGTTCGAGCCGGAAGAACCGTTCAATCTGCGGTCGCATTTCGATGCGCTGCGCCGGGCATGGCTGCCCGAGTTTGAACGCCGCTGGCAGGCTCTGAGTCCCCAGGACGCGTGGCGTGCGCTGGCTGCCCCGCAGTCCCAGGAGCCCGCCAGCGATCCGGTTGGGCTTCCGATGCCCGGGTCTCCGTAGCCACCATGCGCAGCAAGGGCGAGAGTCGGCTGCTGGCGGCGGTCGTGACGGTCAGTCTCGGGCTGACCGTGATCACGGTGTGGGCCGTCCATCGTCAGGGACAGGCGCTGCGGCAGCGGGAGTGGGCGGATCTGGTGAGCGAGGCCCGGGCGGCCGCCGCCCGGCGCGAAGCCGCGTTCATTGCCGACGTGCAGCGCCTGGGCGATGCGGCTGCCCAGGCTTGGCAGGTGGGGGGGATCGCGGAGCTTGACGCCCTGGCTGCCCGCCAGCGCTTCTGGTGGCTGTTCTGCGTTATTGTCGATGGACACTCTGGCGTCGTTCTGCCGCATACGCTGCTGGAGGAGGGACTTCCGGGGCTGCACGGCGCAGGCGACCGGGCGACGACGAGCGCCCCGACCTCGCGCGGTTCGCCGGAGAGTGCGGCCACCCCAGGCACCATGCTCGAGTATTTCAAGCGTGTGGCCAGCAGCCCGGATCCGTTGACCCGCGCGGGGGCCCTCCTGGCGGCTGCCACCTGCGAACAGCAGCTTGGTCGTCCGCTCTCCGCAGCGCGGATTCTGGCGGAGGCGGCCAGCCTCCTGCGCGCCACGCCCGGGCTGGTACGGTTCGCGTTTCAGGCCGAGGTAGGGCGCATCGAATCGCTGCTGGCCGCCGGCGATCCTCTCAGGGCGAAGGACGCCCTCCAGGAGCTCTTGCGCAACACGCTCAGCGATCATCCTGCGCGCATCGGCGACGTGGAGCTGTCGCGCCTCCGCGAACTGGCCGCATCGTTGGGCGAGGACCTCGGCGGGCCTATCGCGGACCTGATTCAGCAGCTCGACACGCGGGCGCAGCGCAGGCGGGCGTTGAAAGAGGTGGCGATTGCCCTGCTGTCCCGACCGCCCGCCGCCCGGTCCACCGACGAGCCCGCCTTTGTCAGCCTGCGGACGACCGATGAGCTGGTCGTAATCGCTCATCGCACCATCGGCGACGGGGTGCGCCTGGGCCTGGTTGTGCCTGTCGCAGACGTTCTGGCCCACTACTGGAAACCGCGCGAGCCGGAAGCGGCCTGGCAGGTGCAGATGTCGGCGACTCCTGAGGAGCGCACCTTGCTGGTTCGCCTGGGGCCCGCTTTCGGGGAGACCGTGCTCGTGCCGTCCGCGCGGGGAGCGGATCGGCTGCACAACCTCGACCGCCGACGTTTCGCGACGGTGGCGATGGCGGCTGTGGCCAGCGCCGGCGCGTGGCTGCTCGTGATCTGGATGCTGGCGCGGGTGATGCATCACCAACGTGAGCTGGCCCGATTGCGCAGCCGGTTCGTCGCTGATGTGAGCCACGAGCTGAAAACCCCGCTGGCGCTGATCCGCCTGCTGTCGGAGACAGTCATTCAGCAGCGGGTGCGTGATCCGCAGCGGTTGGAGAACTACCTCCAGACGATCGCCCGCGAAAGCGAACGGCTTACGGCCCTACTGGAGAACATTCTGGACCTGGGACGGATCGAATCCGGTCGCAAGCGCTACGAGTTCGGCGCGTGCGACGTGGCGGCCGTCGCCCGACAGGCCTGGGCCCTGTTCGAGGCGCAGTTCGCGGCGGAGCAGTTCGACGCGCAGCTCGAAATCGCCGCGGATCTTCCGGTCATCCAGGCCGACGCGGCCGCCCTGCAACAGGTGCTGGTCAACCTGTTGCAGAATGCCTGTCGCTACGGCAAGACCGGCCGATACGTGCGGCTCACCGTGGGGCGCGAAGGTGGGCTGATCGTATTCCGCGTGACGGACCGCGGCATCGGCATGACCCGCGACCAACTTGATCGGCTCGGCGATAGCTTCTTCCGCGCCGAGGATACACGCGTCCGTCAGACACGCGGCGCCGGGCTCGGGCTGGCCATCGTGAACCACATCGTCGCCGCTCACCGCGGACGCCTGGAGGTGCACTCCCGCCCCGGCGAGGGGAGCACATTCACGGTCTGGATCCCGGCCACGCCGGTCGCACAGTCGTGAGGCGCGCCGCGCGCAGTCAACGTTGGCGACCTGCGCGGCGCACTCGCGCGCAGGTCACCAATAGCGCTCGAAGTGCAGATTGCCGCGGCGCTGGTGTGTGTCGGCGACGAAGCCCCGCGCCGTGAGTAATTCTTCCACATCGTCGATCATCTGCGGATTGCCGCACAGGAAAACATCGCACTGGTCCGGGGTCAGAGGTGCGCCGACGATGTGCTCATACGTGCCCGGCTCCAGCGCCGCCTGTACCCGGCCGCGCAGCTCCCCGGCGACCGGCGCTTCGCGCGATACGATCGGGATGTAGACGACCGACCGGTCCTCACGCGCCATCGTTTCGATTTCGGCGCGATAGGCCAGCTCCGCCGCGCGTCGTACGCCGTGGATCAACACGAAACGTCGCCAACGCCTCTGCCCGCGATAGGCGCGCAGCATAGACACGAAGGGTGCGATTCCCGTCCCCGTCGACACCATTACCAGGTCGCGGTCGGGCGGCGCCAGCTCCAGGGTGAACTCGCCCTTCGCTTCGCCGTCCATCCACAGGCGGTCGCCCGGTACGATTTCCCACAGGCGGGGCGTGAGCTTGCCCTCCTCAACGAGAACCACGAAGAACTCCGCCCACGCAGTCACCTCGGGCGCCGAGGCCACGGAGTACGCCCGCCGGGTCATGCGCACCCGCCCGGTGTGCGTCAGGCCGGCCGACTTCGGATCGCTTGCTGCCCCACGCGGCAGGCCCAGTCGAAAGAACTGGCCTGGTCGAAAGGGCGGCACACGGCCGGTGTCGGGTTGCACACGAACGATGCTGAGCCGGTCGGTCAGATCGTGTCGTTCGAGCAGGGTGGCGTTGAGCGGGTCCGTTTCCATGCCCGGATTGTAGGAACTGTCGGACTGGGCTCCTGTGTTTCCGTCGGCCCCAGCCTGAAACCGGACCCTCTCTGGGTTGATACCCTCAGCAGTACCGGAAACGCAGGCGAGTGGGCGATACTGGGCTCGAACCAGTGACCTCGTGCATGTCGAGCACGCGCTCTAGCCAACTGAGCTAATCGCCCGTCGCGTGCCCGCCAAGGTGGCGGGCCCACGGCCCGCGTTGAATGATGTACCGTGTGCGCAGTCCTGTCAACATCTTGGACCCCGGCGGGGCCGCCGCCCATGCCGCGGGGTGGCTCCGCTCGCCGCCGTGCGTTGGCACGGGACACACTCGCGGGGCACTCGGCCGCCTGCGCGCTATTGCCCAGACCGATCGTCGCGACAGCCCAACCCCGCAC
>Ga0209227_1000058_pt1 | contig 87060 bp, 73 predicted proteins | sample YNPBryantNP2012_FD_185815 | JGI IMG/M metagenome (GOLD analysis project Ga0209227, IMG submission 185815) | Anoxygenic and chlorotrophic microbial mat microbial communities from Yellowstone National Park, USA - YNP Bryant NP 2012 (SPAdes)... ...
CGTAGTGGTTTGTCAGCTGTAATTTTGTTTTGCCCTCCAGCATCCATGAGCAGGATTTAGGCAGTCAATCCACCATATCTGGTTACTTGCAAGGCAGGGATGCTCATATATGGCGGTATCGTAGCTATGGGTGCCGGAGCCTGAACTCACAAAAACAGACTTGACAAACCAGTAGGTAATTGCGTTTTACCTTTGTTTCCCGTTCAATGGGACACGGATGGGCACGGATGGTACAGATTTCATCCGTGCTGATCCGTGAAACCCGTGTGTATCCGTGTCCTGATTTCAAACTGTCGGGTAGCCAGACGAGGGGCCAGACCTGAAAACCTATCAGGTCTGGCCCTTGTTTTCTGGCCTGGTACCGGTGTACCCCAGCAAAGACGTGAGCGCAGTACTACTCAAATGTGAGCCCAGACCGATGCGCTCTGGCTTGGGATGTGCTAGTATGGGACAGGAAAAGCGAGAGGAGGTGTGATAATGAACAAGATCAAAGAGATGGGCTGCCGGGGGTTGGTGGCCTTGGAGGCCCTTCTTCGGCTGCCTGATGCCCTTGTTGTGGCTGGGCTGCATCATCATGGGGATCGTCTGGATGGTCCGCATGATCGGCGCACTGTCATCCTCGTGGGAATCCTGGTGCATGGGCAGGCCGACACCTACGCCCACCTGCCCCGAATGCGGTCGCCCGGTCGAGGCTGCCTGGCAACTCTGCCCGTACTGCGGGCACAAACTGAAGTGAGGAGGTATCAAAATGTTCGACGTTGCTTTCAAGAACCTGTGGGCGCGCAAGACGCGCTCCATCCTGTGCATCCTGGCGGTGGTGGTCGCCGTATACCTCAACGGCTCCACAGCCACGATGAACAACTGGATGTACGAGACCATGACGGCCGAACTGGCCAGGTACATGGGCAAGATCTACGTCCAGCAGGGCGGCTCCAGTTACCCGCCTTTCGACAGCACCATCTCTCAGGCCACGGCTGAGGAGATCCTCGCCCGCGCCGACCTGGGGCTGAACCTGGAGGAGAGCGCCCCGCTGCTCTTCGTGCGGACGGAAAGGGCGATGATGCCCTTCATGCCTGCCCAGGCGGCGGTCATTGGCGTGCCCGTGGGCAGGGAGAACATGCTGCTCGGCCATACGGAGGCCGCCGCAGGTGTGAATCGCTTCCCCGAAGCCGCCGATGAGGTGACTATCCTGGGCGAGCAGGCTGCGGATTACTACCATGCCACCGTCGGCCAGGAGGTGACCATCAACGGGCAAAAACTGCGGGTGATCGGCGTGCTCAAGCCGTCCGCCATGGGGAACCTGGACCGGTCGGCCGTTGTGCCATTGCCCACAGCCCAACGCATCTTCGGGAAGGAAGGGACGGTCTCGGCCGTCTTGCTGACGGCTGGTGACGTGAACCGGGTGGAAGCGATAGCCACCGCCCTCAGACAAGACTATCCTGTGCTGGAAGTCAACACGCAAGACGACCTGCTGGCAGAAGCCCGAAAGGTGTTGCAATTCCCGCTGTTCTACATGAGTATGATGAGTCTGACGGCATTCATCGTCGCCGTGGCGGTGATTATGAACACCATGGTCATGGCAGTAATGGAGCGGACGCGGGAGATCGGCACGCTGCGCGCCATTGGCGCTTCCCGGCGGCTGATCCTGGGCACGATACTGGCCGAGATCCTCCTGCTGAGCCTCATCGGTGGGATCCCGGGAGCCTCGCTGTCTATGCCGATGGCCGCCCTGATGAGGACGCGGCTGCCGACGCCGATGCAACTTACGCAGATCGTGCTCTTCGCCGTCGTGGCGGGCATCGTTGGCGGATTGTATCCAGCCTGGCGGGCCACCCGCGTGGATCCGATAGAAGCATTACGGTACGAATGAGGAGAGAGCACGATGACACCCATTGTTGAAGCCCACGACCTGTGGAAGGTCTACCGTATGGACGGGACGAGTGTTGAGGCGCTGCGCGGCGTGAACCTGATGGTGGAGGATGGCGAGTTCGTTGCGCTAGTGGGGCCGTCGGGCAGTGGCAAGTCCACGCTGCTGCATCTGATCGGGGCAATGGACACACCGACGCGCGGCGAGGTGTGGCTGAATGGGCGCAGCCTGACCGGAATGAGCGACGCCGAACGCACCTGCCTGCGCTGCCGTGAGGTCGGCTTTGTGTTTCAAACCTTCAATTTGCTACCAACGCTGAATGTCCTGGAAAATGTTGAAATTGCTCTGCGTCTAGGGGGAGTGCCTGCCTCACAACGACGGAAGCGGGCGGCCGAACTGTTAGAACGTGTAGGATTAGCCGAAAGGATGAAACACCTACCCCGTCAACTTTCAGGCGGAGAACGACAACGAGTAGCGATTGCACGCGCTTTGGCTAACCAGCCAGCTCTGCTCTTGGCCGATGAGCCTACTGGCAATCTCGACACGACCACAGGCGAGAGCATCATTGCCCTTTTACAGCAATTCCATGGTCAAGGGCAAACCATTGTACTGGTCACACACAATCCTGAAATAGCAAAGCAGGCAGATCGCGTATTACGGATGAAAGATGGTCAGATACAAAGCTGACGGGCATCGTCGACAGGCGGGCTACCGATGAGTTGCATTGTCAAGTCCCTGTACCTTAAAATCTTGCGACCTGTGCAATTAGCCCGAAGCACTGAAGGCAAACGACAAAGTGCCGGTCTGAAACCAGCGCTTGTACTCCCCGTTCCGAACTAAAGCAGTGACAGCAGCCAGAGCTACCGAACCGGGTTTGGACCAACTTATCCCGTTATGCTTCTGCCGGTCAGACACCACCAGGTCGTTGGCTTTTTCGCCCCGGTTGCTGGAATTGGCCAACCCCAAGTGCTTTCTGACCGAGTAGCAGGGGATACAGGGGCGGTTACGCTCCAGGTAGCCGATCAGGTCGGTGAGGGCCTTTCCATTCTTGATCTGGCCCGGCTCCACAGAGTGTAAGAGCTTGTCTGAAAAGTTGCCATAGGTCGGCTTTTGGATACACTTAGGGTACGATGGATTTCATCGATGAGGAGGTGCTCTTACGGCCGAGCTCGTCCAAAGGCAATCCTATCCGACCGACCTGTCCGATGTTGAATGGCAGCGTATTGAACCATACCTGCCGGCACCGAAATTCAGAGGGAGACCCCGAGAGCACTCATTGCGAGAGAGCTCGAACGCCATTTTCTACATCGTACGCAGTGGTTGTACATGGCGTATGCTTGCCGCATGATCTGCCCCCTGGAAAACAGTCTACCAATACTTCCGGCTGTGGCGTAAGGACGGTACGTGGGAGCGCATCAACAGCGCTCTGCGGGTAGAGGTGCGGGTGACCGCCAGACGCGAGCCAGAACCCAGCACTGCGGTCATGGACGGTCAGACGGTGAAGACCACCGAAACGCCAGGTGTTCGGGGATATGGTGCCGGCAAGAAAGTCAACGGGCGGAAGCGTCACCTTCTGGTGGACACCTTGGGACTGGTATTGATGGTCATCGTCCATGCAGCCAACATTCAAGATCGCGATGGCGCCAAGTTGCTCCTTGAGAGAGTCCAGGGACGTTTCCCCCGTCTGCGCCTGATCTGGGCTGACGGAGGGTATGCAGGCAAGCTCATCGATTGGGTGAAGACGGTCTTCCATTGGGTTCTGGAAATTGTCAAGTGCAACGATGATGTGAAAGGTTTTCAAGTTCTGCCTCATCGCCGGGTGGTCGAGCGGACCTTTGGCTGGCCTGGTCGGTACCGACGGTTGAGCAAGGATTACGAAGGGTTGCCGGAAAGCAGCGAAGCAATGATCTACATTGCCATGATCCACCTGATGGTGAGACGGCTGGGGCGTCAGCCTCAGCCAGCCGTGGCTTGAATAGAGGCTGTGGATGAATGCGTTTCGCCGAGCAATCTGATGCAGAACGGGGGGCTTCCCGTCCGCCCTGACTGCTCCAGATGGTTATCCACGCGCTGCTGGCTGTCAGTCTGAGGCGCTGTTGCGCATTCGACAGTCCTGTGATCGCGGGAGTACCATCTGTGTATTCGGATTCATTCACCACACTGCGCTCGACTACCAGGGCTTTTCAGACAAGCTCTTATAGGGCCACTATGGCCAGCATCAGCCTGCGCAGGCCACCAGACCGTTGCCATACTCACAGGCAAGCTGGAGCGATCTGGCACAACGTCCTGATTTGTGTGCAGCGCCCGAAGAGGCCTGGTATGTACCTGCTACGAGCGGACGGTGGCCGTAGCGACCATGATGTCGAAGATATCCGCTCCGGTGCGGCCGGTCTTTCCACTCACTGCCAGGCTCAGGTCGCGGCGGAAGCTACGCGACAGGTCCTCACCGGTGGCGTATAGCGTAAGCGCGAGCGCGCGGATACCGTTAGCGATCGCATACCGTGGCTCAAGCCGGTCAAGATCGTCGAAGAAGAAGGCACAACTAGCGTACATCCGCTGCCTGTAATACTGGGCCTCCAACAGCCAGAGCAATCGCTCCTGATCAATGCGTGGCATATGGCCCAACCCCTGCGCTTTCAGGAAATCCGGACCCTCCATCTGCCCCGTAACCACGGCGATGTACCTATCCCGCAGCGGCCATGGGTCAATGTCCCTCTTCTCTGTGAAACAGCGGAAGGCCAGGTCCAGGTCACATGCGAGATTATCCATCGCCCGTCGTAACGCCCCCTTCCAGCGACTATCGCCGGGTGTGCATCCACACCCCAGAGACCAGCGGTCCAGCCGGTGACTGCAGCTCCAGGCTGTGTTCTCAAGCACCTCTAACTCTGCCCGGGGAGGATGGTCGCGCAGATACACCCCCAAAGTCGTGAGTTGATAACCGCATTTTTCCCCTGCGCTCAGTATGCGCCTGAGCACCTCCACCCCCTGGCGATGGTGATGGCCGAAGGTTTCCCCGTCGGTGGCGATCAGCACCAGACGCCCCTCATGACAGCGCCAGGTCAGTTGCTCTCGCAGCCACTCGTCAACGTGGGCCGGATCGGGCATACCGAAGGAGAGGGCGTTTGAGAGATGCCGGTCGCGCACGAATACGGCTATCTCGCGCGAGCCGGAGAGCCGCACACGGTAGGGGCCAGCCCCTAGCTGAAGGTCGCCACGCACCTGCTCATCGGAGAGAATGGTGAAACGGATCCCCTCCGCGGCCATCACTTCCAGCGTCTCGTAGTCCACTGCCATCTCCGGCAGCCACATGCCGACCGGCTCGTGGCCGAAGCGGTGTTTGAAGCTGGCGATGCCCCAGCGCACCTGGCACACTTTATCGCGGTGGCGGGCGAGCGGCAGGATGGTATGGTGTACCGGCTGGGCCAGCCCGTTGCCCACACCATGCCGGGCAAGATATGCCCGCTCATCCGCGATGATACGCTCGTAGGTAACGGAGGCATACTGGCTGAGCCAGCGGGCGAGCGTACCCCCGATATTGAAACTGAGCATACCGAAGTGACCCGCCTCCGCATTCGGTGTGTAACACTCGGCATTGATACGCTCGTTCCAGTTGGCATAGGGCGCCGCGTCCGGCTCTCTGGGTATGTATCCGGTGAACGGGTCTACCCGTGGTGGTTGATAGAAATGACCGTGGATGCAGAGATAACAATCTGGCATAGGCAATGTTCTGTTATGAGCGATTCAGCCGGTGCAGTAAGACTCGATGCAGCAGACGGGGCCTGCCCCCGGTTATGTGGCGGCACTTTGCCGCGACGTTCTCATCCTCCAGCCTAGCAGGCCTGCTACTGCTGAGGCCGGAATAAAAAGCAGCGTCATACATGCCACGACGGGCAAAGCGTCCATACTGGTGGAGGCCTCCTTTGAGGAGGACCAGGCTGCGTAACCGACCATCTCGCCTATCCATCCCACCAGTCCTGTAATGGCGCCAGCAGCAATCCCCTGTAAGGGGCCTTTTCTTCCCACCCCCTGTGCTGCCAGCCAGCCCGCTGCAAGACCGAGGACAGGGGATACCAGGAAGCCCAGACACACCGCTGCGCCGCAACCTGCTATCACGCCGTTAAGCATACCGATAACCAGGCCTGTGGAGAGCGCAAGTCTCAAATCCGATGCCTCCAGGGCAGCAGGCGCAGGACGCGCATCCACCTGTGCGACCGGGCCGGTCAAATCCGGCCTGACCTCCGGTACTTCCTTATGAGCCTTTTGTGGCAGCTCTTCTTTCCCGCTGCGCCGCTGCTCCAGTTTCTGTTCCAGGCGCTCTACGAAGCTCTCTGCAGATGTGGTCAGCTCCTCCGGTAGCCCGGCTCTCTGCTGGAGTTCACGCAGTTGTGCCTCCGCCATACGGATAATATCGAGGTTTTTTGCCAGTTGACGAGCCTGCTCAAACTCCCGATATGCCTGGTCCACCAGGCCCTGGCGGAGAGCCTCAAGGCCCCTGGATATGTGCATGCGGGCCAGCTTATCATCTGAGGGCATCTCATGCTCTACCGGCTCGCCGGCTGCCTCTCCAGCGGGCAGGGTAGCGGCGGCGGGTGGAGGGGGGATTTCGAGCGTCAGACCGGAGAGAGGGGGCCACTCAGGCTGGGGAAATTCGAGCGTGGGGGTCTCAGGCCACGTGACCTGTATGAAGCCGTACCCGCACTTTTCGCATCGGGTGGCAGATGGCTGGTTCTCAAAATTGCAAATGGGGCATTTCATCTCATCCCACCAATTCGATCAACTTTTCCACCTGATATTCCGATTCCTCTTTGGCCTGCTGGAGTCTCTCAATGAGGCCGTACAACCTGCCGATTTTCAGAGCGACCTCCGCCGGCGTATATAGAGGGTCGGCGCTGATGGAGACCACACCCACCGTCATCATCCACCACAGCAGTTGCTCGAAAGCCTCTTTGTTAAACCACAGGACCCCCCGATAGCGGTTCACTTGCAGAAAGCGGCGGACTTCCTCGTCCTGCAGCCATGCGCGGAGTGCCAGGAAGGGGGAGCCATCATCCTGGAACCAGAGCTGGTGAGTGATCAGGATTTTGATCAGTTGCGTTGTGGACCAGGCTGCCTGCTCATCCCGCATCAGCTCCCGGAGCGTCTCGGTGATGATCTTTTCCAGCAACCACTCGTCCATCCAGGCGCGGCTGACGAGCGGGAAGTCAGTTGCGCTGGCGAGCTTTCCCAAAGCATGGGTGAACAGCCACCCCAGGAGCGTGGCCCACACCGGTAGAGCATCCAGCCCTTCTGCTTCTGCCAGCGGCCCTGCCTGCAGATATTCGATGGTCCACTCGCACTCCCACGACTGCTCCACAGGGATGCGCTCTCCCAGTATGGGCAGGAAGAGAGCGGCTTCCAGCTTGCGCTTCATCTCCATAGCCAGAGCCATTTCATCACCGCTTCCCTCGCCCATTTGTTTGATCTGACGCAACAGAGATTCGATTTTCTGCGCCATCTCTTCCATAAGCGCGGTATCCGGCCCGGCCGCAGGGTCGGTGATGCGGCTTTCCATCAGGCGGCGGAACATGGCCGGGTTCACCAGCTCTCGGAAGCACTGATGGACCGGGCGGAGGCAGATTTCTCGCAGTGCCTCCTCCACGTCTGGCACGCCGCGACCATTCAGGTAGGTGGTCAATTGAGCATAGTGATGCCACTCATTGTCCTGTATTTCGCGGAAATCCAGAAAAACATGGTATTTATAGGCGCCCAGCTCCACGTACAGCCCTTTGCGGCACAACTCCCGGCTATTCCTGATGTACTCCAGACCGGTCACATGGTCACGGAAGATGGTGTAATAGTCCTGGCGGTCATGCAGCCCAAGGCCTTCGCCCAGTGAGCGCTGGACCAGCTTTTTCTCCCCTTTATCCAGGTATGCAACTGAGGTACGGATCCAGCCCCGCGTTTCGGCGTATCTGTTGTGGTAGACTACAAGTGAGCGTTCCCCTCCCACGCGGTTGGAGTAGGCGAAGACATCCTCGTTGACATAGCCCTCAGGCGTGAAGAGGTCGTAAAGCAGGAAATTCTCCACCCCGGCGAACAGGTAACGTTTGCGCAGCAGGGGGAAGATCTCCCGCTCGTGCCGTTCGACCAGATAGCTATCGGGCTGCTCGTCCCAGTAAGCGCGGCGGTATTCCATTCCGTATTTCTCGGCAAATCCCTCTATCTGCCCATGGCCGAACATGGGAAGCCCCGGCATCGTGACCATCATCGTGCAGATGCCGAAGTACTTGTCCCCTTTGCCGAACTGATCCACGGCAGTGCGCTCATCCGGGTTGTTCATGAAGTTCACGTACCGGCGCATGATCTCGGGGTCGAACTCAAGCGTGTTTTTGATCACACTGCGGTATCCGGCGTTGTTCTCGTCGCGCAGCATGTTCATAAAGGCACTGTTGTAGACGCGATGCATGCCCAGCGTGCGGACAAAGTATCCCTCCATCAACCAGAAGGCTTCAGCCAGGAGCAGAGTATCAGGTGCTTCCTGGGCCACGCGGTCCACCACCTCCCGCCAGAACTCGTCAGGCATCAGCCGGTCGAACTGGGCCCTGGTCATGCCATACTCCGCGCGCGAGGGGATGTCGCCACCGGTGCCGGGTTCAGGGAACCACAGCCGCTGATAGTGCCTTTTGGTCAAGGTCATCGCAGCATCGAAGCGGATGATAGGGAAAAGGGAGGCCACGTGCAGGATGGCCTGGATCACGGCCTCGCGCACGGTAGGGTTAAGATAGTTCAACTGCGCTGTATCGTTCCAGGGCATGCTGGTGCCATCGTTGCCGTGATATATGTAAAGCTCGCTGCCGGTACGCCTGTCCACTCGCTTGAAGACCACGGCGGCATCACTCCGGCTGTAATAGTGGTCCTCCAGGTATATACCGACATCGGCATGCCAGGAGAGGTCGGGGCCGTTGAAGGTGTAGGAAGGAAATGGGCTGTACGGCAGCGCGATGAACCAATCAGGATGCTCAATGACCCAGCGGGAGTCAATGCCCATATGATTGGGCACCATATCGCTGGCCAGGCGAATACCCCGCTTCCAGGCGCGCTCTTTCAGGTTGCGGTACGCTTCCTCACCACCCAGATCGGCCGCGATCTGGTAGTCGAAAAGTGAGTAGGCCGAAGCGACGGCCTCAGGGTTCCCGCACAGTTGTTTGATGCGCTGAGAGGCACGGCTGCGTTCCCACAGGCCGATAAGCCACAGGCCGGTGAACCCCCGCCGGGCTAACAACTCAAGCTCTTCATCGGGAATGTGGTCCAGGCGTGTGATCGGCCGGCCGTACTGCCTGGAAAGCTGGTCCAGCCACACATAGGTGTTTTTGGCTATCAATACCAGTCGGGGCATCCATTCCCGATCCGGGCTGAAGCGCTCGGCCTCCAGCTCCAGGCCGGTGAAATCGTATACCATGGCAGGGCCCGGCCCGGGAAAGATCGCTTTTTCCTCCTCTCTGACCAGGTCCAGGCTGCTGAGAAGGCGGTAGAGATAGCGGCCCAGTAAGTAACCCCAACGCTGGCGGATGTACTCAAGCTGACCCGCCAGGGAATGAGGTACGGCAGCAGCGGGGCTGTGGAGCATCTCCATCAGGTTCTGGTTATCCGGGCCGAAGGGGGGCTGGGTGTCGAGGAACTCGCGGAGAGCCGTGATGATCTTCTGGTAAGCCGTTTCCCTGCGCAGGTTGGAGTCGTCGAAAAGTTCCTGAAATGGTGCACAGGCCGGGTTGGCGTTGCTCAGCCAGAGCATCATCATTTCCTCGAGTGCGACCTGGCGGTTGGGGATCCCCTCACTTTCTCCGTCCAGATATTCTTCCGGCTCCATCTGGCGGGAATAGACGGCCAGCGGGGGGAATTCCTCTGTGAATCTGAGGAGAGCAGATTCAACCGCCTCCCGACCCAAACTGTTGTAAAGCCACTCCAGAGCCTGCTCCATAAGGGCCGGATTTTTCTGCTGGCGGTACAGGGCCACGACGTAGTGAAGGATTTCGTCAATCAGGCCCAGGGCATTGATCTGGCCGGCACGCACGGCCTGTTCCGGGAAGCGCACTAGGTCACGCCTGGCGTTCATCTTTTGGGCGAAGAGGCGCGCGGCGTAGAAGTTGGCAAAGATCACGTTGCCGCTCAGGCTGAAGAGGGAGCGGTCAAATTGATAGCGATCGCGGGCATGGCGAGAGACGTGAAATTCCATCATCAAATGTTTCTATAATCCCACTGTGGCCCCCGAGGGAATTGCTCTTGACAGGAAGTTACTCCTGCCCAGATCAGCCGCGATAGTGCAGCCTCGACCCACCAGGGTATAGGCCGGGACAATAGTATTCTTGCCGATTACAGTGAGGGGAGGGTGTGAATGGTGTGGCAAAGCAGCAGCAGCATCGTCGTCGTGCCCGATTTTAGAGCCTGTACCGATGCGCACGTTTTTGTCCAGGATGGCGTGGTCAACCCAGGCCTCTTCTTCGATCACCGTATCGGTCATGATGACCGAGTAACGCACGACAGCACCTTTGCGCACCTGTACCCCCGGCGAGAGTACTGAGCGCTCAACGGCCCCGTCTATCACGCAGCCGTCCGAGATCAAAGAGTCCACAATACTTGCCCCGGCAGAGATTTTGGCGGGGGGGCGCTCCTCGCTGCGGGTGTGGATGACCCAGTGCCGGTCGAGCAAGTCAAGACGCGGCTCCTCTGCCAAAAGGTCCATATGGGCCTGCCAGTAGCTCTCGATAGTGCCGACATCCACCCAGTAGCCACGGTAGGGGAGTGCGTATACGCGATGAGTGCCCACCATGGCCGGTATGATGTCTCTGCCGAAGTCGTGCGTCGAGTCGTTCCGGGTGTGGTCTGCCTCCAGCACTTCCTTCAATACCTCTAAATTAAAAGCATAAATACCCATAGAGCCCCAAAACGGCCCAGGTCTGGCGGGAGGGCGTGGGGGCTTCTCCTCGAAGCCAATCACCCGATACTCGTTATTAAGCTCCAGCACGCCGAAGCGAGCGGTTTCCTCCGGTGTGATGCGCACGCTGGCAATGGTCAGGTCAGCCTCGTGATCCAGGTGAAATGTGACCAGCACGTCGTAGTCCATCTTGTAAATATGGTCACCGCCCAGGATCAGCACCACGTCAGGCTGCTGGCGGAGCACATAGTCCAGATTCTGATAGACAGCGTCGGCGGTGCCCTGGTACCAGTTACATTCAGGCCTGCCAAGGTAGGGATGGAGCATGGTAATGCCGCCGGAAACGCGGTCCAGGTCCCACGGCCAGCCAGACTGGATGTGAGCATAGAGCGAACGGGGGCAGTATTGGGTGCATACCCCGACGGTGAAGATGCCTGAGTTGGAGCAATTGGAGAGCACAAAGTCTATGATGCGATATTTACCGGCAAAGGGGACAGCGGGTTTGGCTCGCTTTTGAGTAAGCACACTCAGGCGGCTGCCCGCCCCACCCGCCAGTACTATCGCCAGGGTGCGCATTGCAACTCCTATGTACCGTGTATTTCAAGCGCCCGCTGATAGAGTCTGACATACTCCTGAGCTGAAGCCGACCACGAGAAGTCGGTCGCCATACACCTTTTTTGAACCCTGCGCCAGGCATCCTTCTGGTTGTATAGTTGTAAAGCCCGCGCCAGGGCCTCCTGACACGCCTCGGGAGTGAAAGCGGAGAAAACGAAGCCCGTGCCACGGCCAAACTTTGCGTTGTAATCGCTTACAGTATCCACCAGCCCCCCTACCGCTCTGACAACAGGGACACAGCCGTAGCGCATGGCGATCATCTGGCCCAGGCCGCATGGCTCCACCTTGCTGGGCATCAGGAAGATATCGGCGCCGGCATAGATTCGATGGGCCAGCACATCGTCGAATTTGAGGAAGGCTCGTATATGCTCGGGAAAACGGGCCTGCATTTGTTCGAGCATCTGATGGTACTCGGGCTGGCCCGTGCCGAGCAGGACGAACTGCGCTTCCTGGCCCACCAGCCATTCCAGAACCCCCTCCATCAGCTCCATCCCTTTGATATGGTCCAGCCGCGTGACCATCCCAACCAGCGGGGCGTCCGGTCGCACAGGGAGACGCGCCATCTGCTGAAGGGCAGTCTTATTTGCTGCACGCCCATCAAGAGTCTGGGCATCGAAGCGGTGGGGGATGTGAGGGTCGGTGGCGGGGTTCCATTCCTCGTAGTCAATCCCGTTCAGCACGCCGAAGAGGCGCTCTTTCCGCTCCTGCAGCAGAGGTGCCAGCCCCATACCCATCTCCGGGGTGAGGATCTCGCGTGCGTACTGGGGGCTGACGGTGTTGATCACATCGGCGTAGGCAATGCCCTGAGCCAACCAGTTCACCATCCCTGGAGGCTCGACCTCCAGGTGCTTCAGGTGCTCCATCCGGGCGAAAGTCAATATCAGTCGCCCGGTAATCCCCTGGTAGGTCAGGTTGTGGATGGTGAAAAGTGTGGCGATGCCCTTGTAAAACTCCTTCCCGCGTCCGATAGTGTTCAACCATGCCGGAACAATACCGGTATGCCAGTCGTTTGCGTGAATCACATCCGGTTTCCAGTTCAGGAGACGGAGGGCGCCGAGAGCGGCATGCCCGAAGACGGTGAAACGTTGGGCATCATCCTCGAAACCGTATACGCGGTCACGCGAGGAAAAGTACAGGTCATTCCAGATCATGTAGACCGGCAGTTCATCCCCGTCTTTCACCGGCAGGGAGGTGCCCAGGAGATGGACCGGTTCTTCCTCTGGCCCCACCGGGACGAGGAACGGCTCCCCTATCTTCTCCAGACGAAACCGGTCGCTGCGGATGGTGCCGTAACGGGGAAGCATCAGGCGGATGTCGTGGCCAAGGGCACGGATCGCTCGGGGCAGGGAACCAGCCACATCGGCCAGCCCACCCACTTTGGCGAAGGGATTGGCCTCAGCGGTAAGAAAAAGAATCTTGAGAGGCTGTGTGTTCATCACCCGGCTCCTCAGGGCCAAAGTTCAGGTCATCGTATTTTTACAGGCGTTACGCGGTTAACCCGGCGCACAGGCGCCAAGACACAAAGGGTTCCCGGGAAATTTTTGTCCCTGTACGCCTTTGTGGTGAAAATGCCATTCATTGCGTAAGTCCTGCTCGTTATCATCAACCCGTTGCAGGTGTAGGTGTGCGGGTAGGGAAAGCAGTAGGAATGGGCACGGCAGTCGGCGTAACACGCCTTAATGGTACAAGGGTGCCTGCCAGGCTCAAGGCCATGCTAAGGATAACCAGAAAGCTGATGATCCAAAGCACAAAACGTGCTCGCCGGTCTTTTGGACGATACATTGCCTGATCCCAGCTCTGGAAATTTGGGAGGGGCGATAAGCAAGCGCCGCTTCGTCCCCCTCTACTGTGCCTGATATTATAGCACAGCCACAAGGGTAAGCAAACAGACAATTTGCGGCTGGCGGTCGGCATGCACCGACGCCCGGCGCGGAACGCCCGGCCAGGGCGCTTTCAATCGGCCTGCTCCGGCCAACCTTAAAAATTGTGCGCAGGCACTAGCCAAAATGGGAATGTTGATGTATAATATGGGTGTTTTTGGTATAAAATGGTATAAATTGGGATATACGATGTTCCTGGGGGAGTTCACTCACACCATTGACGATGCCGGGCGTGTCATCATCCCGGCCCGCTTCAGGGAGGAGCTGGCAGCCGGCCTGGTGGTCACTCGCGGGCTGGATCGCTGCCTGGCGGTCTTCCCCATAGCAGAGTGGCAGAAGCTCGCGGATAAGGTGAGTGCTCTCCCCATCACCGACCATAGCGCGCGCACTCTGCGCCGCCTGGTCTTCGCCAATGCCTCTGATGTGGCGCTCGACAAGCAGGGCCGGATATTGATCCCTCCGCGTCTGCGGGAGTACCTTGGCATTACCGACGAGGTGGTCATTATCGGCCTCAACAATTACCTCGAACTGTGGCATCCCGATGCCTGGCGGGAGGAGCGCGGGCGGGTTGAGGGCGACGAAAGCAATACGGAAGCCTGGGCTGCTCTGGGTATCTGAGCAGGGCTTGGGACATATGTGTGGCGGCCAGGAGACTGTTACCGGTGAATCGGTGAGGTTGTACAGGTATGTTGCTGACATCTATGCCCTCACCTGCCGATTCCTGTCAGTTTCATCCCGCCCGGGTTCATAAACCAGTTCTCTTCCAGGAAGCACTCGCAAGCCTTCTGGTGCAGCCAGAGGGCCGGTACATTGACGCGACAGTAGGCGGAGGCGGACACGCTGCCGGTATCCTGGCGGCCTCGTCGCCAGATGGACGCCTGCTCGGGCTGGATCGTGACCCGACGGCCATAGCAGTTGCCAGCGCCCGTCTGGCTCCATACGCAGGGCGATTCGTCCTCGTCCATACTTCCTTTGAGCATCTGGGGGCACTTGCCAGGGAGTATGGCTTCGTCCCTGCCGACGGCGTATTGTTCGATCTGGGGCTTTCTTCATTGCAGTTAGCCGATCCTGCTCGTGGCTTCTCTTTCATGGGCGACGGGCCGCTGGATATGAGATATGACCCCACCGGGGAGGGCGTTACAGCGGCTACACTGGTCAACCAGCTACCACCAGAAGAGCTGGAGAAGCTTTTAATCCGATACGGTGAAGAAGGGCGGGCGCGACGTATCGCTGAGGCGATCGTTGCTGCCCGTCCGCTTTATACGACTGCGGAGCTGGCCCGCGTCATCGAAAGAGCGGTCGGGCGACGGGGACGTATCCACCCGGCCACGCGCACGTTTCAGGCATTGCGCATCGCCGTCAATAACGAACTAGCTGCCCTGGAGGTGGCTCTTCCCCAGGCAGCAGAACTCCTGCGGCCTGGCGGTCGTCTGGTGGTGATCAGCTTTCACTCGCTCGAGGACCGCGTGGTCAAACAGTTCCTGCGCCGGGAGAGCCGCGATTGTATCTGCCCACCTGAGACACCGGTTTGCACATGCCGTCACAAGGCCACGCTGCGGCTGGTGACGCGTAAACCGATCGTACCGACTGCCGGGGAAGTGGCAGACAACCCACGTGCTCGCTCAGCCCGCATGCGGGTTGCCGAACGGGTGTTCCGGTAGACAGCCCGAAGGAGGTAATGGTGTCCGATTTTATGCAATGGGTTGTGCACGGCGTCAAACGAGGGCGCTTCGAGCTGGACCGCCGGACGGCGCTCTACTCACTGGCTCTCGTCACCGTGCTGGCGCTGATAGCAGCGCTCTACCTGGTGCTGGTCGGGCAGACGGCTGCTCGCGGCCGCCATATCCAGCAATTGGAGGCCGAATTATCACGCCTCCAACGGGAGAACGAACAACTCGAAGTGGAGATCGCCAGGGAGGGCTCCGCCTCGCGGCTGTGGGAGCGGGCAGTTGAACTGGGCTTCCTGCCGGCGGAACAGGTGGAATTTCTCTCCCTGGTCAGAGAGTCTCAACCGACGGTATCCAATCCTTGAGGCAATGGCTGAGACACTGCGCTACCGCCTGCAATTTATCGGCCTCCTTGCGGCCGCGTTCACCATGACCCTGCTGGTTCAGTTGACGCGCGTCCAGGTGCTGGACCACCGCTTCTACGAAGAGTGGGGGCGGGAGCAGCGCGAGCGTCTCATCACTATGGCTGACGCCCCACGGGGCGTGATCCGCGATCGGGATGGTTACCTGCTGGCCGGAAATGGGGTGATGTACGCTATTGAAGCTGCACCGGCCTACGTCGTGGACAAGGCAAACGTAGCCGCCACGCTCGGCCCATTGCTCCATCTACCCACCTCTCAAATCGAGCAATGGCTGCACGGCGAATCGCTGTGGGTGCCGCTTGCTTCCCCGGTCCCTAAAGAGTTGGGAGAGCAGATAGCCGCCCTGGGCCTTTCCGGAATCTCGGTACGGCCGCTCTGGACACGTGAATACCCGGAGGGTTCACTGGCCGCTCACGTGCTCGGCTTCTGTAACGCTGAAGGGAAGGGTTTCTACGGCGTCGAGGGATTCCATGATGAGCAACTGAGGCCCAAACCGGTCACATGGAAAGGCCCGGTTGATCCGGCCAGCGAACAGATCCCCTGGACGGTTGCGCCTGTAGTGCTGCCCCAACCAGGCGACGAGCTGATCCTGACCCTCGACCGCACTGTGCAGGCCATCGTCCAGGAAGAACTGCTTCGTTCTGTGAATGAATACCGGGCTACCGGTGGTACCATAATCGTGATGGACCCGCGCACTTTCGAGATTCTGGCGATGGCCAGCTTGCCAGATTACGACCCCGGGCGGTATAATGAGTTTTACAACCGCCTGCCGCTGCCGTTCGAGGACCCGGCGACCAGCAAACAGTACGAGCCGGGCTCGACAGTGAAAGTGCTGACGATGGCCGCCGCGCTTGATGCCGGAGTGGTGACACCCGAAACAACATATTATGACCCGGGATGGATCGAGGTGGGAGGGGTAGAAATTCGTAACTCCTCTTTCGATGGGGCTGGCGAGCGCACTATGGCCGACATCCTGATCCACTCCCTCAATGTAGGAGCTGCCTGGCTGAGCACTCGTATGGGAGCCAGGACGTTCTATCACTACCTCCTGGCCTTTGGCCTCGGCCACCCCACAGGCGTGGACCTGGCCGGGGAGGCCGCCGGCCAGTTGTGGCTGCCTGACGACTATGAACACTGGCACGATTCAAATCTGGGTACGAATGCCTTCGGGCAGGGGCTGGCCGTGACCCCACTCCAGATGATCACCGCCGTGGCCACCATCGCCAACGACGGGGTGCGGCTGCGTCCTCACATCGTCGCCAAACGCATCGCCCCTGACGGTACAGTTTATGTGCAACGGCCAGTGGTCGAGGCTCAGGTGATCTCACCAGAGACAGCACTCATGGTCACGGAAATGATGGAGCAGACGGTAGTGGAGGGCAAGGTAGCCACGGTGGAAGGATACCGCATCGCCGGGAAATCCGGCACAGCGCAGATTCCCATCCCCGGCGGGTATGACAGGAATGCCACCATTACCTCTTTTGTCGGATTCGGACCGCTCCCCGATCCGCAACTGATCATCCTTGTCAGGCTTGATCGGCCCGCCACGTCTATCTGGGCATATGATACAGCCACCCCCGCCTTTCAGAGGCTGGCGTCACGTCTGTTCACAGTGCTGGGCATTCCCCCAGGTTGATATATTGTTAGAGGTGTATTGATGAGTGTACGCAGGTTAACCCTGGCAGATGTGGTTGAAAGCCTGACAGGCAACCGCCCGGTCGGCCCAGAGTGGCCTGTCACGACAACAGTGATCGACTCGCGTCAGGCCCGCCAGGACACCCTGTTTATCGCATTAAAAGGGGAACACACCGATGGCCATGCTTACGTCCCCGACGCCTTCTCGCGGGGCGCACTGGCAGCGATTGTTGAGCGCCAGGTGGAGACCGACGTGCCGGTGCTGGACCTGACCGTGCCGGCGGAGCGATATGAGCTGCACCCTCCTGTGCTGCTCCGGGTGTCAGACAGTCTGCGCGCTTTACAGCAAATCGCCACTTTCTGGAGGGGGAAGCACAACGTGCGCGTCGTCGGCATCACCGGCAGCGTGGGCAAGACGATGACCAAGGAGATAACAGCGTCGGTGCTGGCTCGTCGGTATGTCACACTCAAGAGCGAGGCCAGCTATAACAACGAGATCGGCCTGCCGCTGACCCTGGTGCACCTCACGAGCGAGCATGAACGCGTGGTGCTGGAGATGGGCATGTACGACGTGGGCGAGATAGCCGCGCTGGCCCGGATCGCGCGTCCGCACGTTGGTGTGGTGACCATCGTCGCGCCGGTGCATCTGGAACGGGTCGGGACGATGGAGCGTATCGTGCAGGCCAAAACGGAGCTGGTCCAGGCTCTGCCCCCGGCGCCGGAGGGCGTTGCCATTCTCAATTACGACGACGAAGCGGTGCGGAACATGGCGCAGGCCACACAGGCGCGCATATTTTACTACGGCCTCTCTCCACAGGCCGACCTGTGGGCCGACAGTGTCGAGGGGTTGGGGCTGGAAGGCATCCGCTTCTGGCTGCACTACCGTGGTGAAAGACTCCACGTGAAGATCCCACTCCTGGGGCGTCATTCCGTCCATACTGCACTCCGTGCGGCGGCGGTCGGGCTGGTGGAGGGGCTGACCTGGCAGGAGATTATCGAAGGGCTGCGGGCCCCGGCCCCTCAACTGCGTCTGGTAGCTGTGACCGGGCCGTATGGCTCAACCATCCTCGATGACACCTACAATGCCAGCCCTGTCTCCACACTGGCCGCGCTGAATCTGCTCGACGAGCTGGAGGGGCGAAAGATCGCCGTGCTGGGCGACATGCTGGAGCTGGGTGACTATGAGCGGGAAGGGCACGAGAAAGTCGGCATGCGGGCACTTGAGGTAGCAGATATCCTCATCACCGTCGGCCCACGGGCACGTATCATCGCCGAGACGGCCCTGCGCTGGGGGATGCCCGCAGACCGGGTGCACATTACCGAGGGAAATGCTGACGCCATCGCTCTACTGGAGCAAATGGTGAGGAGCGATGATGTCATACTCATCAAAGGCTCGCGCGCTCTTCGTATGGAGGAAATCGTCAATGCGCTCGAAAAAGAACACGAAGGGAGCTGAGTATGCAGAGGAGCAGTAGCGACAGGCTCGCACAAAGTGAGGCCAGGGAGGGATAAATGGATTTCGCCCTGTTCCTGGCTAGTATTTCTTTCCTCCTGGCCGTGGTGTGGGGGCCATTGCTTATCCGTATCCTGCGGCGCTACAAGATAGGCAAACGCATTCGCATTGATGGGCCACGCGGTCATCAGACCAAGTTAGGCACGCCCACGATGGGGGGACTGATGATCGTCGTGCCGGTGGTGCTCATCACTTTGACGTTGAACATTTACAACCTGCTCGGCCGCACGCCTGTAGGGCGCTCAATCCTGGTCCCTCTGGGGGTGATGGTGGCCTACGCGATCATAGGCGCCGTGGACGACGTCGCGGGCGTGCGCGGCATGCGCCATGGCGAGGGCTATCAGGCACGATACAAAATCGTGTGGGAGATCGGCGTGGCACTGGTGATCGCGTTGGTGATGTACCTGCTTCCCTTACAGTTCGCGGGGGAGGTCGGGGTGCCCGGCGTTCACCGGGCGGTCAGGCTGGGCTGGGCGTGGGTGCCCGTTGCAGCCTTTGTCATCCTGGGCTCGGCCAACGCGGTCAACCTGACCGACGGGCTTGATGGGCTGGCAGGTACCGTGGTGGCCGGCGCTTTTGCCGGTTATGGAGTAATCGCCCTCCTGCAGGGGCAGGGTTACCTGGTGCAATTCTGCTTCACGGTGGTGGGAGCGTGCTTCGCCTTTCTGTGGTACAACGCTCACCCGGCCCAACTTTTTATGGGCGATACCGGTAGCCTGGCCCTGGGAGCGACCCTCGGCACGGTGGCTTTGATGTCCGGCCAGTGGCTGCTGCTCCCGGTTGTGGCCCTCATTCCGGTTGCCGAGACGCTCTCCGTAATCCTGCAGGTGCTGTATTTCAAATATACCAGGCGGCGTTTTGGCCAGGGGCGACGGCTGTTTAAAATGAGCCCCCTGCACCACCATTTTGAACTGCTCGGCTGGTCGGAGACCCAGGTGGTGCAACGGTTCTGGCTGGTCGAACTGCTGGCGGTGATGGCCGGCGTGGCGCTGGCACTGTGGTGATGGGAATGACAGGCGAACTGCACGGCAAACATGTGGTGATCCTGGGACTGGCCCGGCAGGGGACGGCGCTGGCTCGTTTCCTGGTGCAGGCCGGTGCCGAGGTCACCGTCTCTGACATCAAGCCCAAATCTGAGCTTAAAGAGGCGCTCGCCTCTCTGGAAGGGCTGCCCATACGTTACGTCCTGGGGAAGCATCCGCTCAGTCTGCTCAACAAAGCCGATTTGGTGTGCCTGAGCGGCGGTGTGCCGCTGGACATTCCCGTCGTGGTAGAGGCGCGCAGACGTGGTATCCCCCTGAGCAATGATGCTCAGCTATTCCTGGAACGCTGCCCGGCCCCGATCATCGGCATCACAGGGTCGGCCGGTAAAACGACGACGACTGCGCTGGTGGGGGAGATGTGTCGGGCTGCGGGTCTCTCCACCTGGGTGGGGGGCAACATCGGCAATCCGCTCATCGCCGACCTGGAGCGTATCCGACCCGACGACTGGGTGGTGATGGAACTCTCCAGCTTTCAACTCGAGCTTATGACGGTCAGCCCTCACATTGCAGCAGTGCTTAACATCACGCCAAATCATCTGGATCGTCACAGCAAGATGGAGGATTACATCGCGGCCAAGCGCACCATTGTGGCTTATCAGAGAGCTGATGATTTCGCCGTCCTGGGTTTTGACGACGCCAATGCCCGGGCGCTGGCCATTGAAACGGCTGCCCATCTGCTCTGGTTCAGTGGCAGGGCAGAAGTGGATGAAGGGGCTTTTAAAACCAACGGCACGTTGACGCTGCGCCTGAACGGTGTAGACCGGGAAATCTGCCAGGCCTCAGAAGTAAGATTGCGCGGACGTCACAACCTGCTGAACGTGCTGGCCGCGTGCGCGCTGGCCGGGGTGGCGGGGGCTCCGGTGGAAGCGATGCGCCAGGTCATCCTGACCTTCACCGGCGTCGAGCACCGGCTCGAGCTGGTGCGCGAGTTAAACGGCGTCCAATGGTACGACGACTCCATCGCCACCGCTCCGGAGCGAACGCTGGCAGCCCTCAGGTCCTTTGAGGAGCCGATCGTGCTCCTGGCCGGAGGAAGGGACAAGAAGCTCCCCTGGGAGGAGTTTGCCCGTGAGGTAAAGGCACGGGTGCGCTGCCTGATCACCTTTGGGGAGGCCGGGCCGATGATCGCACGTCTGGTAAGCGAGGCCCTGGGTAACGACGCGGGTAACGCTGCTCTGGAGAGCATCGCGCAGGTCGAGACGCTCGATGAAGCGGTCGCGCTGGCGGCGCGGGTGGCCCGCCCGGGCGATGTGGTGCTCCTTTCACCTGGCGGCACAAGCTTCGACGCTTTCCGCGATTTCGCCGCACGGGGGGATAGATTCAAAGAACTGGTGCGGGGGTTGTGAATGGCTGGCGCGAGCATTGCCGCCGGGGTAAATTCGCGAACGCACAGGCGGGACAGGCGGTATGGGCGGAGCCTGGATTACGCTCTGCTGCTGACAGTGCTCGGATTGCTGTTCCTGGGGATGATGATGGTTTACAGCGCCACCTTCGACTGGTCATACCAGGCTTATCAAAACAGCTTTCACATTGCTTCGCGCCAGTTCCTGTGGGTGGGCCTGGGCCTGGTGGTGATGGCCGTGGTCGCGGCCATCCCCTACGACTGGTGGCAAAAGCGGGCGGTGCCGGTGATGGGTATCGCGTTGCTGTTTCTGATCCTGGTACTGCTGGTAGGGGACGACACCTTTGGTGCCCGGCGCTCGTTCCTGAACGGCTCAATCCAGCCCGGCGAGCTGATGAAACCGGCTATGGTGATCTATGTGGCAGCCTGGCTGGTCTCCAAGGGCGAGGACATCCGCCATGTGACTTACGGGTTGATTCCCTTTGCCATGCTCGTCGGTCTGATCGCGGGATTGGTAATGTTGCAGCCCGATGTGAGCACGGCAATACTGCTTGTGATGATCGCACTGGCCATGTTCTTCCTGGCTGGTGCTGATATCCTCCAGTTGGTCGGGGGAGGTCTCATCGGGGGAATCACGTTCATGCTGTTAATCAACCAGCTTCCCCACGCCAGACAACGGATGGATGAGTATCTCGCTGCCTGGCAGGATCCGCTGCACATGGGCTACCACGCTCAGCAATCATTGATCGCGCTGGGCAGCGGTGGCCTTTTAGGCACCGGGTTGGGGCAGGGGCAGCAGAAATTAGGCTATCTCCCGGCCCCCCACACCGACAGCATTTTCGCCATCGTGGGGGAGGAAACAGGCTTCCTCGGCTGCCTGATCGTGATTGGACTGTTTGCTTTCCTGACTTACCGTGGCTTCAGAATCGCGCTCCATGCTCCCGATGCTTTCGCCGCATTGTTGGCCAGCGGGGTCACCTGCTGGCTGGCCTTTCAGGCTCTGGTGAACATAGGGGTGATCACCGGATTGCTTCCTTTCACCGGGGTGGCGCTGCCATTCATAAGCGCAGGCGGCTCGGCGATGCTGACGTCACTGGCAGGGATAGGGCTGTTGCTAAGCGTCTCGCGCGGCATACGCACGCGAAGCAAGGAGTCCAGAGGACAGAAGGATGCACATCTGGATCGCAGGTGGTGGGACCGGGGGACACGTCTACCCCGGGCTGGCCGTGGCCCGGGCACTGCTCGCTGAAACGCCCGCGTCGCTCCTCTATGTAGGGGGCGAAGGAGGGGTGGAGGAGCATCTGGTCGGGCAGGCCGGTATCCCCTTCGTGGGAATACCGGCAGGCGGCATCCACGGGTTGACGCCCATGCGAGCAGTACAAAATGCGCTCAGGTTGCTGCGCGGCTGGAAGGCCGCCCTGCGACTGGGCCGCCGGGAACGGCCGGCGGCGCTGTTCGCTACCGGTGGGTACGCCAGCATACCGGTGGCACTGGCTGCCTGGACGCTGCGTGTGCCGATCCTGGTTTACCTGCCCGATATTGAACCGGGCTGGGCTGTCCGTTTCATCGCCCGACTGGCGACGCGGGTGGCGGTGACGGTCGAGGAATCGCGGGGTTATTTCCCGGAGCACAAAGTCATCGTGACCGGCTATCCGGTGCGGCCGGAGTTTCACAAAGTGGAGCGTTCGGAGGCACGGGCTGCATTGCAGTTAACACCCGACGAGCCGGTGCTTCTGGTCATGGGTGGAAGCAAAGGTGCCAGCAGTATCAACCACGCGTTGGAGAGAGTGTTGGAGCAGGTGCTGGAACTGGTACAGGTCGTCCACCTGAGCGGCGAGCACGACTGGACACGTGTACAGGCACGCCACGAGCACCTGCCGGAGGTGTTGCGGGTGCGCTACCACCCTTACCGCTACCTCCACGAGATCTGGCTGGCCCTGGCCGCTGCAGACCTGGCGCTCTGCCGTGCCGGCGCCTCGACGTTGGGTGAGCTGCCATTTTTCGCGCTGCCCGCCATCCTGGTGCCCTACCCGCACGCCTGGCGCTACCAGAAAGTCAACGCCGCCTGGCTGGTGGAGCGAGGGGGAGCGCTGCAGGTAGACGACGAGCGACTGGGTGAGGAACTGCTGCCCACTTTGCGCAGGTTGCTGAGCGATCGGGCTATACTTGAGGAAATGAGGACGCGTATGCGCACACTGGCCCGTCCTGATGCGGCTGCACGGCTGGCTCAGGTGCTCTGCGCGCTGGCCGCCTCATCTGCCGGGTGAATGGCAGCGGTCCGCAGTTCAGCATACCCGACATTGACTGGAGAGATGTACCATGATGCCGATCAACACATTTTTCTGGATGATGATCGCCGTTTTTGCCCTGGTGGGGGCGATGCGTGGGTGGGACAGGGAATCGCTGGTTACATTCAGTGCTATTGTGGCCTTATTCCTGCGCATGGTGTTCAGCACTTATATCCCCTTCGTGCGGGAATTCTTGAACAGCCGCTCCCCTGCAGGCCAGTTCCAGATATACAGCCTGCTCATTGTCTTCATGGCCTTTGTCGGGTACGCAGGACCCGTGCTCTCTACCAGACTGGCGCCCAGGGCATCGTCAAAGAAGACTCAGGACACGTTCCTGGGAGGTGTCATAGGAGCGTTGAACGGTTACCTGATCGTTGGTTCCATCTGGTATTTTCTCCACGCTGCAAATTACGGCCAGTTTGGCATCCTGCCTCCACCCGAAGGATCCATTGCCTACATTATGGCCACGAAATATCTGCCGCCGGTGTGGCTGAGTCCGGTGCTCTTACTGATCACCGTAGCCCTTTCGTTTGTATTTGTGTTGATCGTGCAACTGTGAGCCTTGTCGGGGCCCCCCGGACGCACGGAGGAAACAGATGATACCACTAAACGTTGTCTTCTGGATACTGGTCCTGGTGTTCGCCATGGTTGGTGCCTTACGGGGCTGGAGTAGAGAGATTCTGGTCTCGTTCAGCGTTATTCTGGCCCTCTTCCTGCGCCTGGTGTTCAGCACCTATGTCCCGTTTTTCAGGGATTTGCTGAACCGTCCTCCTGTGGAGCAATTCTACATCTACACCATCCTCGTGGTGGTTATGGCGATCATCGGATACACCGGCCCGGTGGCCTCCGCACGCCTGGCGAAAGCGGCCGCCCGTGAGAAGCTGCAGGACTTCCTGCTGAGCAGCGTGGTGGGCGCCATTAACGGGTATCTTATCGTGGGCACCATCTGGTATTTCCTCCATAATGCTGGCTATGGCATATGGGGCATTACCCCACCGCTGCCGGGATCGGCAGCCATGTCGCTGGCTAACTCCCTGCCACCGGCATTGCTCAACCCACCCTTGCTGTTGACTATCGTGGCTCTCTCATTCGTGTATGTGCTGGTGAAATTCTTATGAACCAGACACCTGCTCTCGACACCGTCCGACACATCCACTTTATCGGCATCGGTGGCTCTGGCCTCTCGGCCATCGCTCGTGTGCTGATGGAGCAGGGGCTGGAGGTATCCGGGTCCGACCTGGTGCTCTCGTCCGCTGCCAGGGCCCTGGCACAGGACGGTGTGCGGGTGTCTGTGGGCCATCGGCCCGAAAATATTGCAGGGGCCGACCTGATCGTCGTCTCCTCGGCGATCCCGGCCACCAATGTTGAGATAGCAGCCGCGCAGGCCGCCGGCATCCCGGTCATCAAGCGGCCGGAGCTGCTCGCCATGATGACGGGCGGTTATCAGACCATCGCGGTGGCCGGTACAAAGGGAAAGACAACCACGACGGCAATGGTCGCCTCCATTCTCCTGGAAGCCGGGTATGACCCAACCTTCATCGTGGGTGGAGTGATCGTGGGCCCAGAGCGGAATGGCCGCGCCGGTAAGGGACCCTATTTTGTTATAGAGGCCGACGAATACGACCGCACCTTTCTGAGCCTGAAGCCCCACATCGCTGTTGTGACCAACGTCGAGTACGATCACCCTGATTGTTACCCCACCTTCGCCGGGTTTCGGGATGCGTTTGAGACGTTCGCGGCCTCGGTGCCTCAGGATGGGCTGCTCGTGGTCGGCTGGGATGACCTCACCGCCCGGCGGCTCGGTGTACGGCGGGGCACGAATGGAGGCACGACGGCGTTCTTCGGGCTGAGTGAAGGCGCGGAATGGCGGGCCGAGGAGATCCGCCCCAACTTCGCTGGCGGTGTTGACTTCCTGGCGACGCGCAACGGTAAAGTGGTCGGGCTGATCAGGCTGCGTCTGCCCGGAGCGCATAATGCCTCAAACGCAGTTGCAGCGCTGGCGGTGGCCACGTTTCTCGATGTGCCAATACATCTGGCGCAGTCCGCGCTCGCCGCCTTTCAGGGCGTGAGGCGCCGCTTCGAGATCAGGGGCACACTGGGCGGGATCACCGTGGTGGACGACTATGCCCACCATCCTTCGGCGATTCGCGCCACACTCCAGGCGGCACGGGGGCGTTTCCCCGGCCGCCCTTTGTGGGCGGTGTGGCAGCCCCATACCTACAGCCGTACCCTGGCTCTGCTCGAGCAATTCGCGCAGGCCTTCGATCTGGCCGATCATGTGATCGTCTTGCCAATCTATCCGGCCCGCGAGTCGGATACGTGGGGAGTACGCAGTGCCGACGTCGTGGCGAGGATGCGCCACCAGGACGCGCGTTGCGCGGATTCGGTTGAGGAGGCCGTCGCATGGCTGAAAACCGGCGTGCAGCCAGGTGACGTGGTGCTTACGCTGAGTGCGGGCGATGGAAACAGGGCAGGAGAAATGCTGTTGCAATTCCTGGAGGAGAAACGTGCCACTCAGGCGTGACCTTGACGCACTGGCTGCAGCACTCGGTCCCCACGTGCGCCGTGATGAGCCGCTCGCTCACTACACTTCCATGCGCATCGGCGGCCCGGCCGATCTTTTACTCGTATGCGAGAGCGTAGAGGAACTGCTGCGGGCTATCGCTCTGGCCGGACGCTATGGTGTGAAGTGGCGACTGCTGGGCGGCGGCTGCAACGTGCTGATCTCGGATGCCGGGGTAGATGGACTGGTCATCATTAACCGGGCAGCACGGATCAAACTGGACCCGACCACCGGAACAGCCTGGGCTGAGGCAGGTGCCCTGCTCTCCACACTGGCCAGGGAAGCGGTCGGGCTGGGTCTGGCAGGGCTGGAGTGGGCGTCCGGGCTGCCGGGAAGTGTCGGCGGGGCGATCGTGGGCAACGCCGGCGCCTTCGACGGCGACATCGCTGCCGTGCTGCGGAGTGCCACCGTCCTCGGACCGGACGGGAATATCGTGGACAGAGACGCTGAGTGGTTTGAATTCGAGTACCGCGGGAGCCGGATTAAAAGGGCAGCAGGGGGGGAAAAGTGCGCAGTGCTGGCCGCACAGTTTGCCCTGCGACCGGGTGAGCCGGAGCAGTTGATGGCACGTGCCGGGGAGATCATAGAGTGGCGCAGGACACGCCATCCATCCGGTGCCACTATGGGCTCAACCTTTAAGAATCCCCCGAACAGCCACGCGGGCTATCTGATTGAACAGGCGGGCCTGCGCGGATACCGCATTGGTGGGGCCATGATTTCGGAGCTGCATGGCAACTTCTTTATGAACACCGGCAACGCCACCGCGCGGGATGTGCTGGCGCTGATCGAGCACACCAGAAACGAGGTTAAAAAACGCTTCGGCGTGGAGCTGGAACTGGAAATCGAGCTGATCGGGCGGGAGGAAGGAGGATGAAGCGTAAACTCCGTGTCGGCATCATCTTCGGCGGGCGCTCAGGAGAGCATGAAATCTCTCTCATCTCCGCCCGCTCGGTGATGGACGCGATGGACAGAGATAAATACGAGGTGATACCAATAGGAATCACCAGAGATGGGCGATGGATCGCTTCGGGTGATCCGATGCAAGCATTGATGGCCGGTGACGATGCTGCAAGCGCCCCAGCTCTACTGGCCGGCGACCCTTCCCGGCGCAGCCTGATGCGGCTTGAAGAACGGGGGCAGGTACTGGAGGCCACACACCTGACGGAACTGGATGTGGTCTTCCCCGTCCTCCACGGCCCCTACGGCGAGGACGGGACGGTGCAGGGGCTTTTGGAACTGGCCGGCATCCCTTATGTGGGAGCCGGCGTGACCGCTTCGAGCCTGGGGATGGATAAGGCCATCTTCAAGGACCTAATGCGGGCCTGTGACCTGCCGGTAGTGGAGTACATGTTGATCAAACGCAAGGAATGGGAGCGTGACCCTGAGGGCGTGCTCGCCGCGATCGAGGCACGTTTTGATTACCCGGTGTTCACCAAACCGGCCAATCTTGGCTCCAGCGTGGGGGTCAGCAAGTGCCACGACCGGCCCGGCCTTATCGCCGGCCTGAAAGAGGCAGCACGCTACGACCGCAAATTGCTCGTCGAGAGGGCCGTGCCGGCCGCGCGCGAGATTGAGGTCAGTGTCCTGGGCAATGACGATCCCATCACCTCACTGCCGGGCGAGATCGTCCCCAGCCGTGAGTTCTATAGCTACCAGGCCAAGTATCTTGACAAGGGCGAGCAGGCCTCAAAGCTCCTGATTCCCGCCCCTATCCCGCCGGAGCTGGCGGAGCGGGTGCGTGATCTGGCGGTGCGCGCCTACAAAGCGATTGACTGTGCCGGCATGGCACGGGCCGACTTTCTGCTCTCAGGCGCGACCGGAGAGCTATACATCAGCGAGTTGAACACCATCCCCGGCTTCACCGCCATCAGCATGTACCCCAAGCTGTGGGAAGCCAGTGGTATCTCTTACCCGGAGCTGATAGATCGGCTGATCGAGCTGGCCATCGAGCGGTATCGGGAGAAGGAGCGCTCGGAGACCTCATATCGCGCTGACACCTCCGCCGCTGATTGACACCACACCATGGAGTTCAGGAATGCCGGTGAGAAAAAGCAAAGCGCGCAGGCGACGGTACAGAAAGTTCGAGTCTGTGGGCACGCTCATCCTGGGGCAGGTCTCTGCGAAAGCTCGCACCTCATCGCCTGCCCTGCGCCCGGCCCTCCTGCTTATGGCAGGCATCGTGGCCGCACTGGCTGTGTGGATGGGGGTGGATGACCGTTTCTACATCCGCAGTGCTGATGTGCAGGGCGCCACACGCACCCTGCCCGCCGAGATCTTCCGTGCCAGCGGCCTGCAGGGACTGCACCTGCTATGGGCACGCCCGGCCAGAGCCGAGCAACACATCCTCAGCAGCCTGCCCACCCTGGAGAGCGCCCGGGTAAAGTGCAGGCTGCGCCTGCCAGCGGAATGTACCATCCTGGTCAGGGAGCGGCAGCCAACAGTGGCGTGGAACGAGGGCCATATGGTGTGGTGGCTGGATGCTGAAGGGGTGATCTTTACCCCCTCGCCAACGGGCGGTGAAGAGATCATGTGGACGGTACACGGCCCACTGCCCAGAGACGGGAACGGCCGCCTGATCGAGAGCGTGCGCGTGGCGCTAAACGAACTGTGGGCGAGCGGAGCGGAGTTGCCGGCCTCGTTCGACTACGTGCCGGGCCGGGGGCTGACATTCATCAACCCGCAGGGCTGGCGTGTCATCATCGGTGAGGGGGCGGGGATGGAGAAAAGGCTCGCGGTGCTGGAGCGCCTGACGGTCTACCTCGAAGAGCGTGGACTGTCACCACGCTTTGTGGACGTGCGCTTCCCTGAGACGCCGTACTATTCTCTGGTCAACGAATGGTAAGCACGTGGTGCGTGGTGCGTATTGCGTGGTGCGTATTGCGTGGTGCGTGTCTGAATGAGGGGCCCCCGTGGAACACGCTATCGTTGGTATAGACGTAGGCAGCAGCAAAATATGCACTCTGGTGGGCGAGATCGGAGGGGACGGCAGCGCCCGCATCGTCGGCGTGGGGTTGGTGCCGGCACGAGGGATCCGGCGAGGGGCGGTGGTCAACGTCGCCGAAGCAACCACCGCCATCGCTGCATCGGTGGACCTGGCTGAACGCACCTCCGGCTACAAAGTTGAGCGGGCTTACGTAGGGCTGAGCGGTACACATATCTCCTCTATGAACAGCCATGGCGTGGTGGGCATCTCCCGACGTGAGCACGGCATTACGCCGGACGATGTGGAGCGCGTGCTCGACGCCGCGCATGCCATCGCCATTCCCCACAATCAGGAGATTGTGCACGTCATTCCACGTGGCTACATCGTGGACGGACAAAGCGGCGTGCGCGACCCGGTGGGTATGCACGGCTTCCGTCTCGAAGTGGAGGCCCATATCGTGCTCGCCTCCGGCACCGCCATCCAGAATCTGGTGAAGTGTGTGGAGAGCACCGGTGTGGAGGTGGACCGGCTGGTGCTGGCAAGCATCGCTGCCGCCGACAGCGTGTTGATGGACAACGAGCGCGAGATGGGAGTAGTACTGGCCGACATCGGCGCCGGCACAACCGATATGGCGATCTTTATTGATGGCACCGTGTGGCACACGGTCACGTTAGGAGTGGGCGGCGAGCACATTACCAAGGATATAGCCATCTGCCTGCGCCTTCCTCCGGATGTGGCCGAACAGATCAAGATCGAATACGGACATGCCAATGCCGCACAGATTCCTCACGACGAGCGTTTCACCGTCTCCGGCATAGGAGGAGAAGGTCGCCAGGCGATCATGCGCTGGCAACTGGCGGAAATCATCCAGGCACGGGTAGAGGAGATTTTCTCGATGATTCAACAGGAGATCAAACGCTCCGGATACGACGGTCTGTTGCCAGCGGGGCTGGTGCTGTGTGGAGGCACAGCCCAGTTGCCAGGTATCCAGGAAGTGGGACGGGAGATCCTCGGCCTGCCTGTGCGTGTTGGCTCGCCTCGCTCCATCTATGGGCTTGTGGACCGGATCGCCAACCCGGCCCACGCTGTGGGCACCGGTTTGATGAGCTGGGGATTGCTGAGGGAGCCAATCCCGCGCTCGCGTAAATCGGGGTCGGACATGGGCAGCCGCCTGCTTAACTGGCTGCGCGTTCTCCTTCCTTAATAACAGGGTAATTATTCAGCCGATTGAAATCGCCCTCTTCAGGCGCTTCGCGCCAGGTGTCGGCCTGCGCCGACACTGCCTCGCCTGAATAGTTACATAACAGGGATGATTCAATCGTTGGCACTGTTGGCTGCACGCCGGACGCTGCCCGACTGAAACCGACCTCTTCAGACCGTTGGTCGCTCGAGGGTGCCTGCGCGCGGCACCCGGAGCCTGTCCGAAAAACCGTACAGACGGCATCCCTACGCGTTTAACCGACGCATATGGATGCGTCTGTCACGCTTTCCGGATAGGCCCTTAGTGGTATAGAGCTGATGTATATCATCGTGTACAGGCGCCAGCAGTCGTGTACTCTGGCGTAATCTGAGCAGGGAGGCATAATATGGATAAGACATCTTACGAAGAGGGTTTTGCTCGCATTCGGGTTGTGGGCGTGGGCGGTGGCGGCTGTAACGCCATCAACCGTATGATCGCCGAGGGGCTGAGCGGCGTTGACTTCATAGCGGTCAACACCGACGCCCAGGCGCTGATGCTCTCCAACGCACCCACACGGGTACGCATCGGGGACAAGCTGACGCGCGGCCTGGGCGTGGGAGGGAAGGCCGATCTGGGCGCCAAGGCGGCGGAGGAATCCGCAGACGAGCTTTACGAGGTACTCAAAGGCTCGGATATGGTCTTCATCACCGCCGGCATGGGAGGCGGTACGGGCACCGGCGCCTCTCCGGTCATCGCGCGCATCTCCAAGGAGATCGGAGCGCTCACCATCGGTGTGGTCACCCGCCCGTTCAGTTGGGAAGGCGCCGTGCGCACCGAGACAGCGCTGGCCGGCATCGAACAGCTCAAAGCTGCCGTGGACACCCTCATTGTGATCCCCAACGACCGGCTGCTGGAGATCACCGACAAGCGCGTCAGCCTTCAGGCAGCCTTCGCGATGGCCGACGACGTGCTGCGTCAGGGGGTTCAGGGTATCTCAGAGCTGATCACCGTTCCCGGGCTGATCAACCTGGACTTCGCCGATGTGCGCACGATTATGTCCGAGGGTGGAGCGGCGTTGATGGCCGTCGGGCGCGCCAGCGGGGAAAACCGCGCCGTCGAGGCGGTGCAGCAGGCCATTTCCAGCCGTCTGCTCGACATTACGATTGACGGAGCACGTGGCATCCTCTTCAACGTCACCGGTGGGCCAAATCTGAGCCTGTACGAGGTGAACGAGGCAGCCTCGATCATTAAACAGACCGCTCATCCGGACGTTAACCTCATCTTCGGGGCCGTCATTGATGAGAAGATGGGGGACGAGATTCGCATCATCGTCATTGCCACGGGCTTCGTGCAGGCGGAAAGCCGCTCCCGCCCGGTCCAGGCGCGCACGACGGCTGCCACCAGCGAGCCGGTACGGATGCCGGTGATCGCCTCGTTCGATAAGGACGACCTGGAAATCCCGCCATTCCTGCGCCGTCGGGGATAGGATAAAAGCTGCAAGAGGGCGGGTAAAAATGGCAAATTATATCCAGGTCATCACGACGGTCGAGAAGCAGGCCGATGGCCTGGCTCTGGCCCGGCTGCTTGTCGAAAGACACCTGGCCGGCTGTGTCCAGGTCATCGGCCCGATCACCAGCGTCTACCGGTGGCGGGGGGCAATTGAGACAACCGGGGAATGGCTATGCCTGATCAAAAGCCGTGAGGACCTTTACGAAGCGCTGGAGGCTACCGTGCGAGAAGCCCACCCATACGAGGTACCGGAGCTTCTGGCCCTCCCTGTGGTGAAAGGGAACAGCGACTACCTGGAGTGGCTGGACGATGCTCTCAGACAGCAGTAGGGGAGCCTGCCACCAGTGCGCAAGCGATCTGATTATGTCGTATAATCAGTGGCTCCAGCTCTATGGTTGTAATGCGCCCCTCCTCCACGACCACCCGGCCGTTAATCACGGAGAGGTCAACCCGCTGGGGAGAGCAGAAGACGAGGGCAGCCACCGGATCGTGCAATGCCCCGGCGTAATCCAGCCGCTCCAGGCGGAAGCCAATAAAGTCGGCGACCCTGCCCGGGGCAAGCTGGCCGATGTCGTCACGTCCAAGTACTGCCGCCCCACCTCGCGTTGCCAGCCACAGCGCCTCGCATGCGCTCAGGCCGGGCATCCTGTGCTCCTCAGCAGCGGGCAGAGCCGTGCTGACCCGCTGCAGTAGCAGCGCCACACGCGCCTCAGCCAGCATGTGAGACGAGTCGTTGCTGGCTGAGCCGTCCACCCCTAACCCCACTTTTACCCCGGCGTCAAGATAAGCCCTCAGCGGCGCAATGCCGGAGGCCAGCCGCATGTTGGAACTGGGGCAGTGACACACCCCGGTCCCCGTGCGGGCGAACAGCGCCACCTCTGCGCTGTTCAGGTGAACACAGTGGGCATGCCACACATCATCGCCCACCCATCCCAGCTCCTCCGCATATTCGACCGGGCGACGGCCGAAGTGCTCCAGGCAAAAACGTTCCTCGTCCGATGTCTCAGCCAGGTGAGTGTGCAGGCGCACACCGTAGGAGCGAGCAAGCATCGCCGCTTCCCGCATCAGGTGCGGAGTGACGGAGAAGGGAGAGCACGGTGCAACACCGATGCGCACCATCGCGCCGGGCGCCGGATCGTGATAGATTTCGATGGCCCGCCTCATATCGCGCAGGATGGACTCCTCGTCTTCAACAAGACGGTCCGGCGGCAGTCCCCCCTGGCTTTCGCCCAGGCTCATCGCGCCACGGCAGGCGTGAAAGCGGATGCCGATCTCCTGAGCAGCGCGGATCTCATCGTCGATGCGGCAATCGTTGGGGTAGATGTAAAGATGGTCCGATGTGGTGGTACAACCGGAGAGCAGCAGCTCCGCCAGTCCCACCAGCGCGCTGACGTATATGGCTTCGCCGGTCAATCCGGCCCAAATCGGGTACAGCGTTTTGAGCCACCGGAACAGGGGAGCGTTCTGAGCCGCAGGGATGGCCCGCGTCAGCGTCTGATAGAGGTGGTGATGAGTGTTGACCAGCCCCGGCATAACGATCATACCACGCGCATCTATGATACGATCGGCCTCGGGTGGGAGGTCAGTACTTACGCCCACCTGTTCGATCACGTTGTCGCGCACGAACAGCCCGCCGTCCGTGATGCGGCGTTCTCCCATGCCTTCCATCGTAACCAACAGGTCAGCGTGCTTAACCAGGAGAGTGGGCATAAAAGTCCTCGAAATGAAAGGTGATAGTCACTTTCCAGGTGACTATCACCTTTTTGGAGGTTCTAGAAGGGGATCTCGTTTGCGGCGATGTCGGGCGGTACTTCCTCTTCCGCCGGCAAAATCTCAGGCGCCTCAACGCCCCGTGCACCGATGAAGCGTACAGTCAGCGCAGTCACGTCAAAGCGGGCACGCGGCTGCCCATCCTGCCCCTGCCAGACGTGGGGCACGATCTGTTCTGAGTTACCGGTACCTGGCAGGCGGTCACCCCCGATACGTCCTTCGATCAGTACGGGCCTGCCCTTGGTCAGATATTGATTGCACAGCTCCCCCTGTTTGCCCCAGACGGTGACATTCCACCATACTGTTTCATCCCGCTGCTGGCCGTCGCTATCCGTCCACTTGCGACTGGTGGCGACGGAGAAGGTGGTGACCGGCTGCCCTGAAGGCGTATACCTCATCTCGGGGTCCCGGCCCAGGTGTCCGACCAGGATAATTTTGTGGTACATAACTCTCCTTTCTTGGTTTGGACTCGAAGTTGGAACAGGCGTGCATATATTACTCTAAAACTCTGCAAAGGGCAACTGTCTCACCATGTGTGCCCAACCTGCTCACAGGAGTATGGCCGGTACGCCGGATTCCTCAAGGAAGCTGTCAGGGCTGGCGTCTGGCCTCGTGTCTTTCGCGCTCGGCCTGAATGGTACGGATGCCGTTTTCGATGACTGTGAGTGCCCGCTTCAGCTCCTGCTCCAGATTGCAGAGCACCTCGAAGGCATACTCATCGGCGCCGACCTTTATTTTTTCGGCCTCGAGTTCGGCCTGCCGGCGGATGGCAGCGGCCCTTTCCTCTGCAGCGCGCGTGATGGAGTGTTCGGCGACAAGTTGAGCGGCTTCGCTGCGAGCCAGGGAGATGATGCGCTCGGCCTCCTCCTGTGTCTGAGCCATCGTGCGCTCCCGCTCACGGACGACCCGCTCGGCCTTCCGCACCTCTTCCGGCACGGAGATGCGCATCTGGTCAATCAGAGGCCAGATACGCCTCTCATCCACCAGGCGCAGCCCCTTGAATGGCAGGCGGGTGCTCTCCTTGATCACTTCTTCCAGACGGTCCACCAGGTGCAAAATGTCCATGTTGGCCTCCGGCGTTAATCTCGCAGCGAGACAAGCGGTGTCGGCTCACGGTTTTTCTCAAGCTCATGCAGCTTGGCCTGCAGTGCAGAAGCAACGTGAGCCGGTACCATCCTGCTCACATCTCCTCTGAGCAGTGCTATTTCCTTGACGATGCTGGCGCTGAGGAAGGCGTGGGACTGGCGTGTCATCAGGCAGACAAACTCGATCTCGGGTGCAAGCTGGCGGTTGGTGAGCGCCATCTGGTACTCAAGCTCGAAATCGGAGATGACCCGCAGCCCGCGCACTATGGCACGGGCGCCGACCTGCCGCGCAAACTCGACCGTCAGCCCGCTATAAGGAGCGACGCGCACGTTAGGGAGATCAGCCAGCGCCTGGCGTGCCAGTGCCACGCGTTCCTCTACGGTGAAGAGCAGGTTCTTCGCCGGACGCTCGTATACGGCCACGATCAGCGTATCGAAGATCTGGGCCGCACGGGTGGCGATGTCGACATGGCCAAAGTGGATGGGATCGAACGTGCCGGGATAGATAGCTGTGTAGGCCAACTGTGTTCTCCTCCCTCACCATCCCCCAGGTTGCTAACCTGCGGGAGGGTAGCGATTCAACTGATCTCTCCTCCCCCTTCCGCTTCTTTCCAGAACTGTGCGACCTGTCGGGCGAGTAGCCGGTGGTCAGGATGAGCCAGTTGCGGATCATCCTTGAAAAGACGTTGCGCCGCCTGACGGGCGCTCTCCACCAGCCGCAGCTCGGTGACACTGGCCAGCCTCAGCTCCGGGAAACCTGCCTGCCTGGTGCCCAGGAAGTCGCCCGGGCCGCGCATCTCCAGGTCTTTCTGGGCCAGTACGAAGCCGTCGAGTGTGGACTCGATCGCCTGGAGCCTCTCCCGGGCTTCCGGAGCAGAGGAATTGGCGATCAGCAGGCAATAGGAGGGATGGCCACCCCGTCCAACCCGGCCACGAAACTGGTGCAACTGAGCCAATCCGAAACGTTCGGCCCCCTCAATGAGGATCACCGTAGCATTGGGTACGTCTATCCCCACTTCAATAACGGATGTGGAGACCAGGATATCCAGCTCTCCCCGGGCGAAGCGGCGCATGGTACTTTCCTTTTCATCCCCTTTCATCCGCCCATGCAACAACCCCACCCGCAGGTCCGGGAAGACGTGTTTCTGAAGCCTCTCGTACTCCTCGACGGCCGCTGCGGCCTCAACGCTCTCAGATTCCTCGATCAGTGGGCAGATGATGAACGCCTGGCGTCCCTGGGCGATCTGGCTGCGCAGGAAGCTGTAAGCCCTTTCCCGCTCGGCGGGCGTGACCACGCGGGTCGTAATCGGCTCGCGCCCCGGGGGCATCTCGTCGAGTACCGAAACGTCCAGGTTGCCCCAGATGGTCAGTTGGAGCGAGCGGGGGATCGGGGTGGCAGTCATCACCAGCAGGTGAGGGGAGTATCCCTTCTGGCGCAACGCGGCTCGCTGGCGCACACCAAAGCGATGCTGTTCGTCAATCACTGCCAGGGCCAACTCCTTGAACTGGACCCCTTCCTGGATCAATGCGTGGGTGCCGACGATGATGTCAATACTGCCATCGGCCAGGCCAGCATAAAGCTCATCCCGCTCGCGAGACGTGACGTTTCCGGTGAGGAGGCGGACAGTGGGTGGTTTACCCGGCCAGTATTCGAAGAGACGGGTCAGAGTGTTGTAGTGCTGCTCGGCCAGGATGGCAGTGGGGGCCATCAGAGCAGCCTGGGTACCGGCCGCTGCGGCGAGCGCCAGTGCTGCTGCAGCCACCACCGTTTTACCCGACCCCACATCCCCCTGAAGGAGACGGTTCATCGGTCGCTCTGAACGCAGGTCGTCCACGATCTGCTGAAGTACCCGTTGCTGTGCCCGCGTCAATTTGAAGGGCAGATTGCCAATGAAGCTTTGGAGCGCTGCCGGATCTGGTTTTAGCGGCCGACCAGGTTCCGCGCGCCACTGTTGATACTGACGTAACAACCCAATCTGCAACAGGAACAACTCGTCGAAGGCCAGGCGGTGACGGGCGCGTTTGAGTGTCGCCTGGCTCTCCGGAAAGTGAATCTGAGCCATAGCCTCCCCCAGCCCCATCAGCTTTGCCTCCTGGACGATGGAGGGGGGCATGTAGTCAGTGAGCCGTCTGGACCAGTAATCTACTACATGTTTCATCAGGTCGCGCAGCCATTTGGCGCTGATGCCCTGCACCAGGGGGTAGACAGGCACAATACGCGCCGTGTGTATGAGGTCATTGTCAAGCGGCTCCCACTCTGGCGAGTTGAAGCACAGGCGTCCCATGAACTCGTCCACCCTGCCGCTGACGGAGATATGCTGACCACGCCTGATCTTATCAGCCAGGTAAGTCTGGTTAAACCAGGTAACGTCCACAAAACCGGTGCCATCAGAGAGGATCACCTTGAACAGCTCCCCACCGCCGCGCGTGCGGCGCGTGCCGGCATCCCACACCTGGGCGATGATGGTAACTTCCTCCCCATACTCAAGGCGATTGATGGTCTTGAGCTGGGAATAGTCGTTGTAACGACGGGGAAACAGGTAGAGCAAATCGCGTATGGTATGAACCCCAAGCCGGGCCAGCCGCCTGGCCTGCTTTGGCCCCACTCCCCGCAGAACCGTGACCGGGGCGTCAAGGCCGGCATACTCGGATCGGGGCTGGGGACCGGCAGCCTTTTGCTCCGCGGGCGCGGCCCAGACGGTGGGGGCCCGCTTAAGCATGCTCTGCAAGGCCTTCAGTGTCTCCTGGCGAGCGGCAGCGTCAGGCAATGCGCTATAGGCACGCAACTGCGCAGCTATCTCCTCATACCATACTGAGGCATTTGTCCCGAATACCTGGCTCGCCTGGCGCAGCCAGGTGTCGGTGTACCTGGACAGGCCACCTACCATAGCCTTGTCCTCGTAGCCCTTTTCTGCCTCCAGTTGAAGGATCTTGCTCAGCTTCTCAACCGGGTTGGTCATACTCTACCTGCAACTGACTGCTGCCACGCCCAATCCGCGTGGCCCGACGTGGGCGCCGACAACAGTGGTGACCACGACACTGATGAGCTTTGCGGGTGAGAACAAACCGGATAGCCGCTGGCGTAGCTCCTCCAGGTCGGGAGCATAAGTGTGAAGCAGGGCCAATCGCTCCAGCGGCCCGAGCGCCCGGACCAGCTCGACCAGCCTTTCAAGCGCCCGGCGTCTGGTCCTGGTTCGGCCTATATCTCTCACCTTACCCTCCACCACCTCAATCATCGGCTTGATATTGAGAAGTTCAGCAGCTCTGGCCCGCGCCCAACTGACCCTTCCACTGCGGCGCAGGTATTCCAGTGTATCGAGAATGGCGTAGACGCGTACACGTGGCCTCATATCTTCCAACATGGCCAGGATATGCGCTGCGTTTTCACCTCTGGCGGCAGCCTCGGCCGCCGCGATAACCATCCAGCCCAATCCCATCGTGATCTGGCCCGAGTCCACCACATGTACCCTGACTTCAGGTACTTCCTGTGCCCCCAGGTAGGCGACGCCATACATTCCGCTCAGGCTCGTGGCGAGCACAATGGTGATAATCTCATCTGCTTCTGCGCTCAGCGCGCGATACACCCGGGCAAATTCATGTGCTGGCGGCACGGCCGTGGTCGGTGGCACCGGAAAGGTAGGCAGTCGAGCGTAGAACTCCTCTCTGCTCAGCCCACCCGGTGCGTCCCGATAGCTCAGATTGCCGATCTGCACAAAGGCAGGCACCACAGTGATATGCAACCGCTCCGCCACATCAGGCGGCACATCAGAGGTGCTATCGGTGACTATCCGCACCTGTCTCATCAGGACACCGCCCTTCTACCCCTGCCCTCGTACACCACCAGCCCTATCCCATCAGGGCCGATATGGGAAGCCAGCAGCGGCCCATATGGTACGACAGGGAATTCTTTCCCAGGCAGGAGGGACTCCAGCCTTTCCCTGAGCACTCTGACATCCTCCGGGTGAGCGGCATTGCTGCGGAGAATAGCGAGACGCTCTATATGCGAGAACTCGCCGACGAACTCGATCAGCTTATCAATAGCCCGCTCACGGCTGCGCGCCTTTTCTATCGGGATAATACGTCCCTCCTCGATTGCCAGGAAAGGACGGATTCCGAGCATGGTGCCCAGGACAGCTTGAGCCGGGCTGATGAGGCGGCTGCGCTCCAGATAGTCCAGCGTCTCAGTCACGCAGACGATATAGATGCGCGGGATCAGCCCCCGTACCTGGCGCATAATCTCCGTCATAGGGGCGGATGCATTGGCCAGTCTGGCGGCCTCTTCCACCAGAATACGCAGCCCCAGGGACAACGTTTCCGAATCCATGACCGCAATATCGCAGCGTCCCATAAACTCGCGAGCTGCCCTTTCAGCCTCCTGACATACCAGACTGAGGCTGGCAGACGAGTGTAGTGAGATGATTTGACCAGATTGACGCGTAAGCTCCCCGTAGACACGCCGGAACTGGGCAGCGGTCGGCCCAATAATAGAGAGATTTAACCTCTCACTGGCCATACGCAGCAGCAACTCATTATCATCCAGATTGATACCGTCCTGGTAAACCTCTTCTTTTCTTCCATCCCTGCTGCTGACACGTATGGTCATAGGCATCACGGTGACGCCCAACTCCCCGGCGACTTCCGGCTCAATAGCGGCTGCACTATCGGTGACGATAAGTACTTTGGACACAGACCCCCCCTATTCCACCGAGAGAATGTAGGGATAATGAGGTTGACCTCCAGCCACAACCTCGACTTCCTGATCGGGCCACTCCTGGGCTATCAACTCAGCAAGCGCCCGGGCCTCTTCATCGCTGACGCCTTCTCCGTAGTAAAGAGTGATGATTTCCTTTTGTGAGGCGTCCATTTCCCGGAGCAATTTCCTGGCCACTTCCTCTACACTTGCACCGGAGACCTTTAGCTCGTCGTCACACAGGCCAATGAGCTCACCGGAACTGACCGTAACGCCGTTAATAGTGACCGAACGGGTGGCAGTGGTGATCTCACCCGTGCGCACCTGTTTGATCGCTTCACTCATCACGGCCACATTCATATCCAGATCGGCCTGCGCGTTGAGCGCAAGCAGGGCAGCAATGCCCTGAGGTATGGAGCGGCTGGGCACAACGGCTACCCTCTTCGAGCTGAGCGCGCTGGCCTGCTGAGCGGCCAGGATAACATTGCCATTGTTAGGCAACACAATAACCTGGCGGGAGGGAAGGCTCTCGATGGCTTCCAGCAGCTCCTGAGTGCTCGGGTTCATCGTCTGGCCGCCATAGACGATTGCCCCGGCGCCAAGGCTCTGAAATACGTGTGCCAGCCCATCGCCCATCACAACGGCCACGATGCCCGGCTCCCTGGGAGGCGACGGTGGAGGCTGAACCACAGCAGGCCCCTCACGTCCGGCGATGAAGTCCCGGTACTGGGCCTGCATATCCTCGACGACAACCTCACGCAGAGAGCCCAGGCTGGCACCGTAGCTGATAGGGATGCCCGGATCGAGGACGTGTACGTGTACTTTGACCAGCGTCGGCTCACCCACTACCAGAGGACACTCCCCCATGGCAGCGATGCGCTCACGGATCGCATCCACGTCAAGTCCCTGGCCGGCGATGAGGAACTGGACGTCGTAACCGTATCCGGCCTCACCAGGGGCAAGCCCGGTAGTGACCAGGTCCACCGCCCCGGTCAGCTCCAGGTCCTGGGTCACAGGCTCTCCGTGCATATAGCGCAGCATTCCCTCCAGGATGATCGCCAGGCCCTGGCCTCCGGCGTCCACCACACCGGCCTGTGCAAGCACCGGAAGCAAAGTCGGGGTCATTTTGACCGCTTCACGGGCAGCGAGCACCATACGCTCGAGGATGTACACCAGGTCCTCTGTTTCCCCGGCTACACGGGCGGCCTCGTCGGCCACGGCGCGGGCTACGGTGAGGATGGTCCCTTCAACCGGCTTGACCACCCCACGGTAAGCAGTTGCTACCCCTTCCTGACAGGCTGCGGCCAGGTCCTTAGCCCGGTAGACCTCCTTCTCGTCCAGGCTGCGTGCGAAACCCCGCCAGATCTGGGAGAGGATAACACCCGAATTGCCCCGTGCCCCCATCAGCGCCCCGTGGGCCATCTGGCGCGCGATCCGTCCCACATTCCGCTCCGGCGAGTCTTGAATCTCGGCCCATGCTGACTGCATGGTCAGCACCATATTGGTGCCGGTGTCGCCGTCCGGCACCGGATATACGTTCAAGGCATTGATGGCGACCTGGTGGCGCTGAAGCCACGCCAGTGCTGCCTTGATTAACTGTTTGAAGACCTGTCCGTCTGCGATCAGACGTGCCTCTCTATAAGTAGCCGGTATGTTGCTCTCGATTATCACGTTAATCTCTCTAATCTACGCTGCTGACGCGCAGTCCCTCGACATGGACGTTCACTTCGGCCACAGGGACGCCCAGCGCACGCTCGACGCTGAATTTTACCACATTCATCACACTTTGGGCCACGGCCACTATACGCGTGCCGTATTCAATGATGACATAGACATCAATGAAAATCTGTCCATCCTTAATATGCACATCAATACCACGCTTATGTTCTTTGGAGAGGGCCCCGACGATGCCGGAGGCCAGGCTTTTATCAGAGGTGCCCACCACTCCGTAGCAACTCAGCACAGCCTGCTGCGCGATGCTGGCTATGGCTGCGAGTGAAACTTCTATACGTCCCAGGCTCGATTTCTTTTCGGGCATAAATCTTACCCTCCGGTCTCTGCCAGACTTGTAACCTGTGCTGCGCCCGCATCCCTGCGGCACAGGTATATGACAACTGCTCGCAGTCGTCCCTTAACAATCGTTTGCGTTAAAACCTTTGTTGTGGTATGATAATAGCCCTGTTAAGCTTTCGGAGGTGATAAACGGTATGGCAAAATGTGCTGTATGTGGCAAGAGTCCCAAGTTCGGGCATAATGTGAGCCATTCTAAAGTCGCAACCGGGCGCCAGTTCAGGCCCAACATCCAACTGGTACGCATCGAAATTGCAGGCGCCAGGCGTCGAGCTTACGTATGCACTCGCTGCCTGAGGACGCTGAACAAGGCACGCCAGTCTGATTAACTTTATTCGATACCCCTGCGAGTACTAAACAACACGGATTTCCGCGGCAATACCGCAGAAACCCGTGTTTTTTTGCTTCACAGGCAGGGCCACGCACCGGACAGTTGTCTGCATCCGGCATGCCCACCACAAGCGCCCTGATCGCGCAATTTTCCACTGTTAACTATCGCAATCAACTGGCCCTGAGGGCATCAGCAGCGAGAACGAGCCTGCTCCTCTCGGCCGACTGACGTATTGCCCTGATCGCCGCCGCAACACCTTCTGGCGCCTGGAAGATGGCCGTTCCTGCCACCAGCACTGTGGCGCCGGCCGCGGTGAGCAGTGCGGCCGTTTCCACATCTACTCCGCCATCCACCTCCAACTCCGCATCGCTACCTGTCTCGTCCAGCATTGCCCGCACCTGTCTGACCTTATGCAGAGTGCGCCCGATCAATTTTTGTCCGCCGAAACCAGGGTCTACCGTCATCACCAGCACCAGGTCCACGTCCTCCAGTACTTCACTGATCGCACAGGCTGGAGTGGCAGGGTTCAGGGAGATGCCTCCCCTGACGCCCAGTTCACGGATCCGCTCCAGCACGCGATGAATATGCGGTGTGGCTTCGATGTGGACGGTCAGGATATTGGCGCCTGCCTCTGCGAAGGCGGGAACATACTGCATCGGATCGCTGATCATCAGGTGCACGTCCAGCGGTACATGCGTAATGTTGCGCAGGCAGCGTATTACCGGCGGCCCGACAGTGATGTTTGGCACAAAGTGGCCGTCCATCACGTCCACGTGAATGTAATCCGCTCCGGCAGCTTCTGCCCTTCCTATTTCCTCGGCCAGGTGAGAGAAGTCCGCGGCCAGGATTGAGGGAGCGATCTTGATGTAACCACTCATAGGGAAATATAATACACCGTGTTGTCAGATTTGACAACTTTGGAGTATCAGGGGGTGTGTCCCAAAGATTTTGTAGGACAACTGCGAACAGTTGTCCTACAAAGTGGTTTACGCTTCGGGCTGCCCCCTCAAAATCGGCCGCTTCCAGCGCTGATCGAAAATCAGCCTGCAGGGCCTGCGGTCCCAAGCGGGCGACTTCAGTAGGCGCAGGCAGGCAGTTACCAACCAATTACGCGGCATAGGGATGCCGCCTGTACGGTTTTTCTGATGGGCTTAGGGCCTCTCCGAGAAACGTAACCGGCGCATCCCCATGCATCGGCTGAGACATCCCCATGCATCGGCTCAGCGGTTCTCGAATCTGAACCCATGCCCACGGACAGTGATAATGTATTGATGGTCAGGATCCAGCGCGGAGATACGCTCACGCAACCTGCGGACCAAAGCATCAATAGCCTGTTCGGAGACCCCGAGCGCTTCTTCCTCGGACCACACGGTGGCTACAACCTCTTCACGTGAGACGACCTGCCCTTCATTATCAAGCAACAACTCAAGCAACCGGTACTGTGCCGGCGAAAGCGGAGGGGTCAGCTCGTGCCCTCCGACGAATACCTTCCTGGCCGCTTTGTCAATGCGCAGTCCACGGTTGGGACCTTCCAGTTCCAGGGGCAGGGTTGCGTCAGCTCCAACGAAGCCCATTTTGACACACAGCGCAATCTGGATTTCATCGCCGTCTTTAAGCCGGTAAGGCTTATCCCCTATCTCCTGGCCGTTTACGTAGGTGCGGTTTTTACTTCCCAGGTCCCGCAACAGGTATCCTCCATCGTCCCGCTCTATGCACGCATGGTGACGCGAAACCTGGCGTTCGGGCAAAATCACATCGCAATCCGTGCCGCGGCCGATCAGTATATAGTCCCGGTCTATAATCCACCGTTGTCCCTCAAGTTCCCCCTCATAGACGATCAGCATGGGCATATCCTGACGTATCATACTCCTCCTCCTGCGCGCGCAGGCCCGGCCCTGCAGGCAAGCAGACTGGTGTGTCCCAATTTTGTAGACAACTGCTCGCAGTTGTCCTACAAATGTCCTGTCTTGACAGAATCGGCCTTATCACGTATGATGATATGCCAGACGCCGCATCCGGGAGAAGAAGAAAGCATGGCTCGTCTGCTCGAACCAGGGACCGTCCTGCGCAGACGGTATAAAATTATTGCCCCTGTTGGCCAGGGTGGTATGGGAGCGGTCTACCGTGCCGAAGACCTCCGCCTTGAGGGCCGCATTTGCGCGGTAAAAGAGATCCGACCGGATCCGGATGCCTCACCGGAGGAATTGGAACAGGCACAGGAGCAGTTCCACCGGGAGGCTTCCATCCTGGCACGTCTGGACCACCCCAACCTCCCCAAAGTCTCAGACATCTTCACCGAACGCCAGCGGGAATATCTGGTTATGGACTTTGTCGAAGGACCGGACCTGCGTCAGTTAATGGAACAGAAGCGTCTGCAGGGCGAGTTCCTGGATGAGCGTGTGGTTCTGCAGTGGGTAGAGCAGTTATGTGACGCATTGGAGTACCTCCATAGCCAGAACCCACCCGTGCTCCACAGGGACATCAAGCCGGCCAACATCAAGCTGACCCCTGGCGGGTTGATCAAACTGGTGGATTTTGGTCTGGTTAAACTGCTGGCGGCCGATGACTCAAGCACCATCACCGTGTTGCAGGGCCGTGGCACACTTGCTTATACGCCGCTTGAGCAGTACGGCGGGGACACAGGCCACACCGATGTGCGCTCCGACATTTACTCGCTGGGCGCGACGATCTACCATTTGTTGACCAATCAACCACCAGCCGATGCCAGGCAGCGCTTCCTGAATCCTGACGCCCTCATCTTCCCCCGGGCGATCAACCCCAACATTTCCCCCGCTACCGAACGCGCCATCCTGGCAGCCATCGCCATGCACCCCGAGCCGCGTCCACCCAGTGTGGCAGCATTTCGGGAGTTACTGCATGCCGGCGACTCTTTTTACCCCCCCCACCTCCTGACGCCCCGACAGGAGGAATGGTATCGCGCCGTGGTGGACAACCTCGGCCTGATATTACTGGCCGGGCTAATGCTCCTCCTGGCAGTGTTGGCAACCTTTCTTTGACAAGACTCACGCGCCTGGCCTTCTGTCAACAGGCCGACTGTATGGAGCGGCTCCTCCGGACACCGGCCGGCGCCGCCGGGAAGCATGTTCTACACTGCAACTGGCGTAACTTCCCGGAAGCTCAAGGCGGACAGGGCCGCCCCTACAGGAATATGCCAGGCCGACGCTTCGGTCTGGTTATTGAGGCGAGGGCGAGCGGCACCGCACCGCCAAGTAGCGCCATCCCGCCGGCCATCCATACGCCCATCTCGCGCAAGCGCGCCATTACAGGCAACTGCAAAGTGTAGAGCACATACAGCACCAGGCCGGCAATGCCACACCACAGCGCCAGGCGCATAGCCTGAGTGATGGATTTGTGCCTCATCCAGCCGAAGTGATACCCCGCCACAGCAATTAAGCCGGCCCCTACTATCGCCAGGAGCAGGTCCGATATGCCGGCTCTCCTTACCCCGCCTGTTTCCTCCCCTGTTCCCTCCTGCGCAGGCTGTGGAGTCGGGAACGCCGTTCGCTCCACTTCGGGTAAAGGCTCCGGTGTGGGTGATGAGGTTGGCGATGGCACAGGGGTGGGTGGCAGCGGTGTGGGCGTGGGGGTAATTATGATGGCCGACTCCCCCTCCGATATAGTGATCTGGAGCACAAGTGTGCGTGGTGCGGGGTCTGCCTGGACAGAGATGTCAAGCTGGCCTGTACGGTCCAGCGTGATCACCGTCTCCGCCACACCGCCCCGTGTCAATGCCACGACCGAACGCTCAAGCCCCTCACGGGGGTAGGAGAGGATGAACTGGACAGGGGTACCATCTGGTACAGGATGATCGTTATGGTCCACGATGACGCCGGTGCGCAATCTCAGCTTATCGCCCACCCCAACATGTGGGGACTCCAGAGTAGGGGTGACGACGGTGGTCGGCTCAGGCGTGCTCCCGGCTTCCGGCGTGTGCTTCTCCTCCGGGGACGATTTGATGATTTCATATTGGAGGGTCAGCGTCTGATCCGGGGCCGGTGAGACCTGGGTCAACAAATCGTAGTTTATGCCGGGCACGCTGACCGGTGAGGCGCCCGTCGGCACAAATTCGTTGAACAACGCGCGCACCAGAGCCTCGATAAACAGCCCGGAGCGGCTGTAAGCCACGTAATAAGCGCTCAATTTGCTGATCTCGGTGGCATCCAGGTAGTAGGGTGCATCACAGGCCAGCACGACCAGGTATGGCCTGGGGCGCAGTGCGTCAGCCCGCTCGGCCAGGAAGCGCCGCACCACAGCCGATGACGACTGATCGGATAAAGGATTGATTATAACGAATATGATCCAGTCCGCGCTTCCAATGGCCGTCTCGATGGGGAGCGGTAAGGTGGGTGTAACAGTCGCTTCAGCCTGGGGCACGGGGGTTGGAGGAGGCATGTTCAGGTACGCTTCAAGCTGCTTGAATGTAAAGCTGGAGATCAGCGATGGGTTGATCTGTCCGGTTGCCTCCGGGCCGTAGAGGCGCAGGATCGTCTCCTGTACCGCCAGCCGGTCAATGTATGGGACTGACGCGCAGGTGGCACAAGGTTTGCCTTCGCGACTGTCGGTAAATATGACGATCCGGTCCTCAAAGGTTGGAATCGCCGTGAACAGGTCTGGTGCGGGGGGAGAGATGAGGGTCACGGCATCGCGGGCGATGGAGGAAAGGATTTCCCCGTGTCCTCCCACCTGCGCGCTGACTGTATCCGGATCGGGGCGGACGGCATTAAGGGTGAAGTGGCCGCCGTAGAGCTTCAATTTCAAGCGCAGGATTCGCGCTACCGCAGCATCTACCAGCGCCTGGAAGGCGGGATCGGCTTCGTATTTATCCTTAAAGAAGGTAAGGGTTGATTTTACGTTGGCTATCCGTTCCTCCCAGCCCGCATCAAGTGCGAACTGGGAGAGGATGAGGACATCGTTTCCGGCGAGCAAGGCATCCTGAGCGATACGACGCCCGTTGAATGTTTCCTCTTTAGGATCATAAAAGCGGCGCAGGGCGCGTAATCCCAGGCTGTCGGCCACGACTACCCCACCCTGCTCGCGCCATACAGATAGTTCCTGGAGTCCCAGCAGCCGTCGAAGCGCCTGGCTGTCCACACTTATCGGAGCGGTTGTGGTAAACCGACCACCCTCCAGCCCCCGGAAGCGAATGTGAGAGACCAGCAGCCCGTCTGGACGGGCCAGGGGGTCCTCAGCCTGGGCAACGGCTGCGAAGGGGAGCAGATCAACCTGGCGTAGCTTATCGAGTGTGCGCTGGACGGTGGAGACTTCCTCGTTTAGCGAACGGTCAGCAGTTCCCAGGCCGGGGAAATGCTTGGCGATCACCGCTACTCTTCCCTCAGCACCGACGTGGACGCCTCTGATGTAAGCTTTGCCCATCTGTCCCACCCAAAACGGCTCGCCACCGAAAATACGCACCCCCAGCTCGCCGGAGCTTTGGGGACGCGGATTCTCGACCACGTCCAGCGACGGCCCCAGCAGCAGGTTTATTCCCATGGCCCGCAGTTCCTGCCCCACGATCTGCCCCACCGCCTCGGCGTAGTCCGGGTTCCAGGTGGCACCCACTGCCATCTCAGCCGGGATGGGTGTCACGCCGTTGGCAATAGCGGTGAAGGGCATACCGTTGCCTTCGTGGTTGACGGCTATGAAGAGCGGGATGAATGGGGTAGAGGAAACCGTCCCCGTTCCGCTGACCGCACGGGAGGCATCCCAGGCGAGGGTCTGGAGCTGGCTGACGAGTGTGGCTACCTGTTCAGGTGTATTACCCTCGTTGATAATATTGTTGTTCTCGGGCAGGAGCACCACGCCACCGATATGATAGTCGCAGATCAACTCAGCGATGATCGAGTCATCACTCGCTTCGTGACCGGGAAAAGTGACCAGAAAGAGCTGCCCTACACGGGCCGCGCCAGACATACCGGCCATCAGCCGTGCAACAACGTCTTCCTCTTGTGCCCGTGACGGCCTGCCCAGAGGAAGCGGCACCAAAAGGGCTATAACTAAGGCCCATCCAAGCGCTCTTCTCATCTCTACCCGCTGTAGCGGAAGCTGTCTATGCCACAGAGGTCTTACTTTTGGGATGATTTACTCGCCTCTTCAGCGGTCTCTTCTTCCTCGTCCTCCCATCCGATAATCCAGACGCACAGCCCGGCCAGGCCAATGGTCGCTATGATCAGAGCTGCCCACTGACCGGGCAACAGGCCCACATCGCGGGCGGACCAGACCAGGATGGCCACCATCCCCACGGCCAACACTGCCCAGGCCAGCAAACGCGGATGGCGGGTGGCGAAGTTTTTCAAAGCCGACATAATGATACCTCCTCGTTCGGTTTTCGGTTAAAGGCAAGGTACCTATCCAGGCTGATTGAAATCAGTCTCTGCAGGCGGCCTGCACCGACACACCGGTCTGTGAAGGCCGACCACCGGCCTGCGGCCCAAAAAGGTGTGCGGGCCAGGCACCCCCGCCCCTACGGTCACCACCTGGTAACTTTGTGGTTAACAAGTCGCCTGCCTGAATAGTTACACCACCTGAACAGATACAAGGCAGGTTACCAGCCCGTCTCTATATCGGGCGGAGCACCCGTTTTTCGCGCAGTTTCTTCAACATCACCGTCTCGTTGGCCCGCAGCCCACCCTCCTGGGCCGCCTCCTGCCATGCTTTCGGCAGCTCTGAGACGATGTGAGGTTCATAGCCTAAATTCCTGTAGAACTGCACAAGGGCCGGAGGAGCGGGGCGAGGGATGAACAGGATCGCCGCTTCGCATTCCAGCACACGCGCTTCTCGTTCCATCTGGTTAAGCAGCGCCCGACCTATAGGCTCGCGTTCAGCCGCCGGCCCGATGAGGAAATCGGTTACCCGCGCCACAAGGTTTTCGATCTGCCAGCCGAGCATCCCCACAAGCGTCTCACCACGTTCGGCCAGCAGGAAGCCGACCGTGCCGAAACGTTCGATAACCGCCATATCGTCTATTTCCTTCCGGCCCCTCAAAGCGCTGTTGATGAAGGCAGCGATCTTTTTCGCGTCTGCCGGCCTGGCCCGGCGCACCCTGACCTGCGATTGTATCATCATGTCCTGCTCCTCCAGGAAAGTTAAAGGGGATGCCGGCCCTCTGCGATAACCAGACCGGTCGGCAATTATTATACCCGCATTGCCCTCTTTACGGAAGAGTCCCTTTCACGCGTGTGGAAGCCTTCATCAGCCGTTTCCAGGCACGATGTACCTGAGCACGCGTGTGAGAAAGCGGGCCAGAGTTGTCAATGACCACATCGGCGCGTGCGATTTTCTCCTCTTGCGGCGGCTGGGCCTGCATACGCAGCAGGGCCTCAGCCTGACTCAGGTTGCGCTCCGCCATTATACGTTGCAACTGCTGCTCCGGTCTGCATACTGTGACCCACAGGCTATCGTAAGCATCGGCCATGCCGGACTCTATCAGCTTGATGGCCTCGATCACTACGGCCTGTGCGGTAGAAGCGGCAATGCGCTGCTCGATAGCCGCGATGGTAGCCGGGTGAACGATCCGCTCCAGAGATGCCAGCGCCTGAGGGTCGGCGAACACGAGTGCCCCCAACCGCCTGCGGTCAATCTCGCCGTCGGGAGCAAGGATGTGAGGGCCGAACGTTTCGACGATAGCGCTGTACACAGATGTACCAGCGCGCATTACCTGGTGAGCCACCCGGTCCGCGTCAATCACTTCTGCTCCCAGTTCGGCTAACATCCGCGCCACAGTGGATTTACCTGTGCCGATGTTACCCGTCAGGCCAATAAGTATGGGACGTGTGCGTTCAGAATTCATCTATCCAGGCTGCAAGCAGGGCGTCCAGTATCGCCTCGAGCTGGAGATACTCTTCCCCCAACCGGCGCACCCATTCAACCGCCTGCTCCTGGCTCGCCACGGCTAACTGGCTGTCCAGCTCTGCTTTGCGGGCTTCCAGTTGAAGTTCTTCCAGCTTTGCCCGGCGAAGGGCTCGCAGGGTTGCCTCTCACCCGGTATTGCGACGGGCTTCTTCCGCCGGGGGAGAAGCTCACGGGACAGTACTCGTGCGGGCGCCAGATCCGTCGCATGCGGGCAAGCAATTTACGCCTTCCCTGGGCCTGATGGGTGCGTGACCGGCGAGGTTACGGCGGATGAACTCCTCCGCGTCCGCTATGACTCTCTGCCGACGTTCATACTCAGCCTGTATTTGGGACTCCCGCATTGCCTTGTGGGCCATGCAGGCACTGTAGTTGCCCTGATGGTGCTCTAACCTTCCGTCCGCCAGCTCACACACCTGCCCGGCGAGTGCGTCCAGTAAAGCTCGAGCGTGGGCGACGATGACGATAGCCCCCTGCATGTCTTCAGACGCCCCTCGAGCCACCCGATTCTGGCCAGGTTCAGGTGGTTGGTCGGTTCATCAAGTAGCAGCAGTTGCGGTTCCTCCAGCAAGAGACGGGCCAGCAAAGCACGCGTTTTCTGGCCACCGCTGAGATTAGATAAGGGGCGATGGAAATCGGTGTGAGCGAAGCCCAGACCATCAAGCACCAGCTCAATGCGCTGCTCGTAGACATAGCCACCGGCCAGCTCGAATGGGTCGAGTGCCCGGTCGTATTTTTCCAGCGCCTGATCCCGGGTTGCGGGGTCGACGATGGCCTGCTCGAGGCGGCGCAGCCTGGCGGCCTGCTCCCGTAGCCCGACGCATGCCTCTTGCATGGCCTCCCACAAAGTGGCCTGGCTCTGGAAATCATCCTGACTACCTCGAAAACATCCTGGGCGCCGTATGACTTAGTCAGCCTGTTCGCCGTAAGGATAGAGATAGCGGTATGAATTATACCACGGGCCAGGGGTAAACCAAAGGATCATAGTCCGGAGTCCACCGTCCGGAATCAGCGGGCTGGCGTCATGATCTTGGGACATGGTTGTGAGTCACTGCTTTGGCCGGTTGTAGTGGTGTCGGGCGCAGTCTGGAGGCCAGCCCAGGCCGAAAGATTGCAGGACAACTGCTCGCAGTTGTCCTGCAATGTGGCCGGTTGTGGTGGTGTCGGGCGCAGTCTGGAGAGCGGCCCGAGCCTCAGGCGGTGCGCCGGCCCAGGCCGACCGCTGGCGTAGAATCTCTGAGGGGACTGATGTCAATCAGCCTGAACAGTCACACACCTGGTATGGTGCGGGAGAACACGCGTCCGCGCGCCTGATTGTGGCGCCGGCTCCGATGAAATTCGATAAGCCTGACATCAGGGCATCGAGTTGCGCATCAGCCGCCCGCGAAGCGCGAGCGAAGCGGGTCGGCTGCATGCGCGTGTTAGCACGCGCTTTCAGTTTGCACCTTGCCTCAACCTATAGGAATGCCCGCCGAGGATGGTAGGGATTGTCCAGTTCACAAGGAATAATGGTAAACTTTCCTGCAAATACACGACGTACCAGCCATTCACACCACGGCTCAAACGGCTCATCAAAAGACTCCATTTCCTCTAATGAAAAGTAGGCCGCTTTGTCCGTCTCAACCCCATCGGGAACAGGCATCCCACTGACGTGATGGCATAGGAAGATAATCCCTAGCCACCCTTCTGAACACAGGTTTTGAATGCCAAGCAGGCCATCAATTTCAGCCTTGACACCGCTCTCCTCATAAGTCTCGCGCAATGCTGCATCTTCTGGAGACTCACCGTTGTCTACAACTCCCCAGGGAATACTCCACTGCCCAGCAAGCGAATGCCCTTCAGCCTGCCGAACAAACAACACTCTCTGGCCCTGCAACACCACTGTGCCGACAAACACAGCCATTCTGGGAGGCCACTCCGCCGCTGTGTTGTGTGTTTCCGCGTAGTATGTATCTGCCATTGCACACTTTCTCGTACCCTCTTCTTGAAGCGCGTGCTAACTGGGGAATATGTGGATAGCCACCAGACTACCGCCTGCAAGGCCCCCAGAGCAACTGTTCACGGATTGCCAGGTCGGTGCCGCGTATTTTGAACGCCAGATCGGCAGCGATGTTACGCATCAGCCGATAGCCCAAATCAGGATCGGCATCGCATAGCTTGAGGAGCCCATCACGAGGAATGGCGAGGAGCAGTGTCTTTTTCGCGGCGCAGCGTGCCGATGCCGAGCGCAACCCCTGGTCCACCAAGGCCACTTCGCCAAAGGTCTGCCCTCGTCTGATGGTAGCAATCGTCATCGGCTCAGGAGTCCGACCGGCGAGAGCAGATTGAATGATGGCGGGGCTGACGAGAATCTCCACTGTGCCGCTGGCAACGACGTACAGCTCGTCACCACTGCTGTTTTCTTCGAAGATAATCTCTCCTTCTTCAGGGGTCACCTCCGAGCAGATAGAGGCTATCTTCTCCAACTGGGCTTCTGTCAGATCATAGAAAATATCCGCCTGCCGCAATATATTTACATACTCAGTGAGCTTGCTCTTCTTGTCGGCCATAGTACCCCCTTGACAGTGTTGAGCCGAAGCCAGGCTGTAGATTCGTTGCCAGGCGCTTCGGTCACTTCGCCCGGCACTCCCCCCTGCCCGCGGCGGATATTCCTCAAACCAGGATTGGCTCGACGCGCTGCAGAGATTTTACCACCCCTGCACTGTAAGAGCAACCCGGCGCATCACATCAACGGCCAGTATCATACTGCGCCCCGGCATTGCGAGCTTTCAGCCCGTCCGTTTCCTGGCTGTAAGGGTCCGAAATGGGCCTGCAAGCATCCCGGGCAGGTATCCGGTAATATGGGTCCCAGCCTCCATGTGTTCCTCACGCTCGATCACTCCGCGCTGGTGGAACAGGTCTACCAGACTGCCAGCCTGATAGGGGATCACAACATCCAGCCAGACCATTTGTGACTCCAGAGCCTCCTCGACGCAGGCCAACAGCCTGTCCACCCCGGCACCACTCAGCGCAGAGATGGGCACGTGACGAAAGATCGGCGCGGTCAACGAGTGGTTCAGCCTGGCTACCAGTGCAGCGACCGCATCCGGCCCGGATAACAGGTCAACCTTGTTCAGGGCCAGGATGACAGGCCTTCTGGCAGCACCGATTTCCCGCAATGTCTCCTCCACTACCCTGGCCTGACGCCCGGCCTGGGGATGGGTGATATCCAGTACGTGTACAAGCAGATCGGCTTCGGCCACTTCTTCGAGCGTGGCACGGAAAGCGGCTATCAGGGTGGCGGGCAGTTTCTGGATGAAGCCAACGGTGTCGGTGAAGAGGACCGTCCCGCCGCGCGGCAGGGATACCCTGCGGGTGGTCGGGTCGAGGGTGGCAAAGAGCATATCCGCGACGGGGACATTGGCGCCGGAGATAGTATTGAGCAGGGTGGACTTGCCGGCGTTGGTGTAGCCTACGATAGCAACAGTTGGCACACCTACCTTGCGCCGCCGCTCGCGATAGTGTCCCCGGTGTACGCGCACCTCCTCGAGTTCACGCCTGAGCTGGCTGATACGTCTGCGGATCACCTGGCGGTCGGTCTCCAATTGCGTCTCGCCCGGGCCACGCACACCGACACCCCCCGTGCTGCCGCCAGCCCGTCCACCGGCCTGACGCGCCAGGTGAGTCCAGGCACGGGTCAGACGGGGCAGCCGATATTCGTACTGCGCCAGTTCAACCTGCAGAGCCCCCTCGCGGGTATGAGCATGCTGAGCAAAGATGTCGAGGATCAGAGCGGTGCGGTCAAGCAGCCTGACCTCGTCCCCCAGCGCCTTCTCCAGCTCACGATGGTGGCGCGGCGAAAGCTCATCGTCGAAGACAACCACGCTGGCAGCTTTCTCCGCGACCTGCTGGACTACTTCCTCGACCTTGCCAGGGCCGATGAAAGTCGCGGGGTTGGGACGCTCAAGCCGCTGTACAGTCTGCCCCACCACTACCAGACCGGCTGTGCGGGCAAGTTGGGCCAGCTCGGCCAGCGACTCTTCTACCGGCCAATCGCTGCCAGATTGCCATTCTACTCCTACCAGGAGGGCACGCTCCTGGGGCGGTCCCGTCGGTTCAGGTACTTTGATAGTGCACCTCTTAAAAGCCTGGGCTGGACTTGTTCTCTCCGATGAGCCTGACCTCGCTTGCCGAGATAGCGCAGCGGAAGCCGACGTTACTGAAGAACAGGAAGTCGCCATCGAGCCGGGCGGTACAACGCGCACGATCCAGGTCGTTCAGCCAGGAGCCCCCGCGTAAGACCCTCCATCCCACAGCCTTCAGACTTTCACGCCCGTCGTTGGGGTCGTAGGGGTAGTGGCGGAAGAGGCTGCTGGTCCATTCCCACACGTTGCCCACCATGTCAGCAACCCCGGCGGGGCTGTCACCCTGGGGGGAGTATTGGTCCACCGGGGCCGTGCCATTGATACCCGTCTCTCTGGTATTGCAACGTTCCAGCAGGAATTCGTTGCCCCATGGCCAGCGACGTCCGTCTGTACCGCGCGCGGCCCGCTCCCACTCCGCTTCTGTAGGCAGCCGTTTGCCGGCCCAGGCCGCGTATGCCTGTGCGTCCTCCCAGCGCACAAGCACCACCGGATGTCTCTCCTTACCAGGCGGGGGCGTTCTGGTCTCCGGATCCCAGTTATACTCCTCCAGATTGGCCCACTCCACCTCGTAGTAGGGGACGGGATAGCCTGTGGCGTCCACAAAACGTTTGTACTCCTCGTTGGTCACCGGATAGCGGTCAATGTAGAAAGCCGCCACATAGACGGTGTGGGCCGGGCGCTCGTTGTCACGGCTTTCGTCGCTGCCCATTATAAAGCTTCCGGCAGGGATGTAGATCATCTCTTTGCCATCCGGTTTCCAGATGATGGTGTGGCCTGTCTCTCTCTCGTTCTGTGACATGGTTGACCTTTCAATGCCCGGTCGTCCAGGCAGGTTTTGGCTCGAGGGCCTCTTCTACATCGTAAGCCAGTACACATCCTCCCAGCCATAGATGATCGCCAGGGCCAAGTATTTGGAGATTATCTATCGAGATACGTACACCGTTGAGTCTGGTGCCATCAGCGCTGCCCAGGTCCTGCACATAGTGCCGTCCTTCTCTGGCAATAATCTTGACATGCCGCCGCGCGACCACCCGCGCGACTTCACGTATGGTGCCCAGGTCTATATCAGGGAAAAGGCCTACCACCGGGTCTCCCCGTCCCACCACCACTTCTCCATACGATGGCAGCAGGAAGCGCTGGCCGGTGAAGGCAACCCACAGATATGCCTGAGTCAGTGAACCACCCGGTGTAATCATAAGGTCCGGCAGGATGGCGTAGGTGAACTCGCAGTTACCCAGGGAGATGCGATCCCCAAGCCGCAGTGGCATCTTTTGTCCTATACCCAATCTGCGGCCGTTGACATAGGTGCCATTCGTGCTGCCCATGTCCTCGATCTCGTATTGACCACTGCGCCCGGTAATGCGCGCGTGTCGGCGCGAGATGGCATAGTTTCCTCGATCATCGTAGGTAAGGTCTACATCGGGCGATATGCGTGTGGCCAGGTCAAAGCGCCCCAGGACAAGCTCCCCCTCAGGCGGCAAGGCCACGCGATGCTGACCACCCCGCAGGATCAGGCCGTAACGCGCGGGCATCCTGGTCGCCGTGGGAGGTTGCAGATCGGGCAGCTCACCAGGAGTGGGCAGGGACGACGGTGGCAATGGAGGGGGGCTTATCTCCACCGTCTCAGCTCGCTTCTGTGCTTCCTGCAAACGCTGGCTCAGCAGCGAGCGACGCGGTGATGCCGGTTTCTGCTGGTCCTGGCGTGCTCTAAGGCAACTCATCTGCAGCCTGTCCCACATCCACTGCGTGTCCGTTCCGGCTTCAAATGCGCGGCGCATCATCGTTTTGACGCTGGGGGACTCGCCGCTCTCCTGAATGCAACGGTCACGGATTGTTTTTGGGCAATCACGGCACTGGTATTTCACCTTCGCTCCTGCATCGGCCCGAGGGGCACCAATTATGCCCGCACGATCATATAATCCCGCCCTGTTGCCCGCCTATATTATATCATAAATGAATCCGCTGCGTAACTACGGCGAAAATCCCTCAGTGTGAGACGGCGTGGATTTGTGTCCACCTGGCGCAGGGCAGCCAGTTAACGGAGCACCAGATGGCGAAAATCTCAGTACTGCACCCGCGCCCCTCTAAGCATCTCCAGCAACTTCTCTGTCAGGAGCATCAGCAGTGCAAATGGTACATCGGCTGCCACAGTGAGTGTACAGGCCAGCGCCAGCCAGCGCAATGCCCTCTCGATTAACCCGGCTATCTCACCTGCAACCGCTGCGCCTGATCCGCTCAGCCAGACTACCCCCCCTACCAGAGTTATGAAAAGCATGACAGGAGCCCAGGCCTGCCGGTCAGAACGGCTGGGGAGCATGGTGTTGCCGATGGCAAAAACGATGTAAGCCCACAGCCAGGCATCCCTGCTCCTCAAGACTCTCGATAGCGCTGCCATAATAGCCCGAATGTCACCGTCGGTTAAGAGCAGGCCTAACGAGCCAACGTCGAAAACCAGGTGGCCGATCAGCAGGATGACGCCACACCCTGCTAAAAGTGGGGCCAGCCCGATCAGGCTGGCCCTCACTACATCGGTCTTTTCTACCGGGACAAAGCCCAGTTGGATACGCTGCCCCGAGCGCCTGGGGCGGATGGAAAGACGCCCTACCTTAACCCCAAGCAGTGTGGCGCTCAGGGCATGGCTCAGTTCGTGGAGCAGGATGCCAGGGAACAGCGGAAGAGCATACAGGACTGTGGCCAGGTCAGCATCGCCGGTGAGCAGGAGCATAATCCCCTGGAGGTGTCGGTGAATCCAGCGATCCATCAGCACCAGAAGTGCCAGCGTTACCGCCAGCCAGAGCAGTGCCATCCAATTGCTCACTTCCTCACTTTAGCAGCCATTCCATTCCGCACGATCGCTGCGAAGTCGGCAGCCTTCAGGCTGGCGCCACCCACCAGCGCACCGTCTATCTCCGGCTGCTCCATAAATTCGGCGATGTTATCCGGTTTGACGCTGCCCCCGTACTGAATTCTGATGGTCTGAGCAGTGTCATTGCCGTAGAGGTCAGCCAGCGTTTTACGCACCACGCCGCCGATAATGGCGTTAGCTCCCTCTCCTGTGGCCGGGACACCGGTGCCGATGGCCCAGATCGGTTCGTAGGCGACGGTGACCTGGATCGCCTGTGCGGCAGTGAGGCCATCGAAGGCCGCGCGCACCTGTGCACCGACGAAAGCCTCCGTCTCCCCGGCCTGGTTCTGCTGCAGGTTCTCGCCCAAGCAGAGGATCGGCTTCAGCCCGTGAGCCAGGGCAGTACGCAGTTTCTTGTTGACCATTTCGTCGGTCTCGCCAAAGTGTTGGCGGCGCTCCGAGTGGCCGATGATGACGTAGTCACACAGACCACGCAGCATCAGCGGGCTGATCTCTCCGGTGAACGCGCCTTCATCTTTCCAGTGCATGTTCTGCGCGCCAAGCCGGATGGTGGAGCCGGCCAGCGCCTGACGCACGGCGGCCAGCGCCGTAAACGGCGGACAGACGGCCACCTCGCAGCCCTCCAGCCCGTCCAGCGCACTGCGCAGTTCGCGCACCAGCGCCACAGCCTCCTCGATGGTCTTGTACATCTTCCAGTTGCCGGCGATGAAGGGTGTACGCATTGTGCTCCTTGTGGAATCCAGGGGGATCATTTATCCTGCAATGCGGCCACGCCGGGCAGGACTTTGCCTTCCAGGAATTCCAGGCTGGCGCCGCCGCCGGTCGAGACGTGGCTCATCCTGTCGGCCACGCCGGCCTTTTTGACCGCCGAAGCGGAATCGCCGCCGCCGATGATCGTCGTGGCGTCCAATTCGGCCAGCACGCGAGCGATGGCGAAGGTGCCTTCGGCAAACCGGGGCATCTCGAACACGCCCATCGGCCCGTTCCAGACCACCGTCCTGGCGCCCGTCAGCGCCGACTTGAACGTTTCTACTGTCTTGGGGCCGATGTCCAGGATGCGCCAGCCGTCGGGGACCTCATTGGGCGCTACGATCCTGGTGTTGGCCTCATTGTCGAACGCGTCGGCGATCACCACGTCCACCGGCAGGACCAGACGGCTGCCACCGCTTGCGAGCAGCGCTTTGGCCGTCGGCACGGCCTCATCCTCGACCAGGCTATCGCCAACAGGGAAGCCCATCGCTTTGAAGAAGGTGTTGGCCATCCCGCCGCCGATCAGCAGCCGGTCGCATTTCTTGAGCAGGTTCTCGATGACGCCGACTTTATCGGAGATTTTGGCGCCACCCAGGATGGCGACGTAGGGACGCTCCGGGTTTTCGGTGGCCTTGCTCAGGAATTCGATCTCCTTCTCCATCAGAAAGCCGGCCACGGCGGGGAGGTAGTGGGCGACCCCCTCGGTGCTGGATTGCGCGCGGTGTGCTGTGCCAAAGGCGTCGTTGACAAAGACCTCGCCCAGTTTCGCCAGTTTCTGGGAGATTTCGGGGTCGTTCTTCGTCTCGGCTTTGTAAAAGCGCACGTTCTCCAGCAGCATGACCTCGCCGGGCTGGAGCGCAGCGGCCATGGCCTCGACCTCCGGGCCGATGCAATCGGGGGCGAACTTGACCGGCCTGCCCAAGAGTTCGCTCAGACGGTCGGCCACCGGCTTGAGGCTGAACTCGGCCTCGTATCCTGTGCCGGCCGGGCGGCCCAGGTGCGACATCAGGATCAGCGCCGCGCCCTGGTCCAGAATGTACTGGATGGTGGGCAGCGTTGCCCGGATGCGTTTGTCGTCGCTGATGATGCCATTTTGAACAGGTACGTTATAGTCCACGCGCATCAGCACGCGTTTGCCCTTCAGGTCTACGTCGCGGACAGTTTTCTTATTCATTGGATTCCCCCGTCCCGTGAAGGATTGGTGATCAGGGGACTGGATGAACCCAGTCCCCTAATCCTGATCCCTACATTTTGCTCGCGATCAGATTCGCCAGGTCGGCGGTGCGGACGCTGTAGCCCCACTCGTTATCGTACCAGGCGACGACCTTGATAAAGTCGCTCTTGTCTTTGCCCAGCACCGACGTGAAGGGGAGGTCCACGATTGAACTGTGCGGATCGCCCTTGAAATCAACGCTCACCAACGGCTCGTCCACAGCAGCCAGGATGCCCTTGAGGGGACCGGCCGCCGCGTCGCGGAAGGCCTGGCGCAGTTCCTCGGTAGTGGTGGGGATTTCGATCTGCGCGGTAAAGTCCACCACGGAGACTGTGGGGACGGGGACGCGCAACGCGTAGCCGTCGAACTTGCCCTTGAGGTCAGGGATGACCAGCGCGACGGCCTTTGCCGCGCCGGTGGTGGTGGGGATGATGCTCAATGCCGCCGCCCGCGCCCGGCGCAGATCGCTGTGTGGCAGGTCGAGGATGCGTTGATCGTTGGTATAGGCATGGACGGTGGTCATCAGGCCACGCACAATCTTGAACCTGTCGTGCACGACCTTTGCCGCCGGGGCCAGACAGTTGGTGGTGCAGGACGCATTCGAGATGACGTGGTGGTTGGCCGGATCGTACATGTGGTCGTTCACGCCCATCACAATTGTGATGTCCTCATCCTGGGCCGGAGCGGAGATGATGACCTTTTTGGCGCCGCCTTTGGTGATGTGGTTCTCGGCGCCTTTGGTCTGCCGGCCTTTCTTGTCCACGCCATCTTTCTTTACGGTGAACAAACCGGTGGACTCGATAACGATTTCGACGCCCAGATCGGCCCACGGGATGTTGCCGGGGTCGGTCTCCTTGAACACCTTGAGGGTCTTACCGTCTACGATCAGGACGCCATCACCCACCTCCACGGTGCCATCAAAGCGGCCATAGTTGGAGTCGTACTTGAGCAGATGTGCCATCGTCTTCAGGTCGCCAATGTCGTTAAAGGCGACGACTTCCAAAGTATCGGGGTAGTAATCCCGAATCGCCTTGAATACCTGCCGTCCGATGCGGCCAAAACCATTGATACCAACCTTCACTGTCATTGTGTTTTCTCCTTTCAACCATGAGATTGTGAGTTTTCGCGCCAGATACGGAACAGTGCCTGAGCGAGTTTCTCACTGTCGTGACGCCACGGATGGATAGGGTCAACCAGGTCCTCGGTGATTACCCGGTAACTCGCAGCAGCGGGAAAGCGGGCAGCGACCAGTTCCACGCCGGCCGGGGCATCGAAATGGACATCGAGATTAGCGTTGACCAGCACAATGGGGAAGAGGCCGCTCCCCACGTGAGCTTCCAGGGCGGCGACATGATCGGCGGCGGTGTAGCCCTCCGTCTCACCGCGCTGAGTGGCCACGTTGCAGACGTAAACCTTAATGGCCCGGCTGGCAGCCACTGCCCGTGCTATATCCGGCACCAGCAGGTTAGGCAACACGCTTGTGTACAGGCTGCCTGGACCGGCCACGACCATGTCGGCTTCCAGAATCTCATGGACAGCCTCGGGATAGGCGGGCGCGTCGTCTGGCTCCAGATATACGCGCCTGATCACACCACCAGCTTTTGAGATGCTCGACTCGCCTGCCACACGGTTTACGTGCTCGGCTTCCAGACTCAAATCGGCCAGCAAAGTCACGTCGCGCAATGTACTGGGGAGCACCCGCCCCCGGATCGCCAATACGCGCCCTGATTCCAGGATAGCACGCTCGAAGCTGCCGGTGATCTCTGTCATTGCGGTGATAAACAGATTGCCGAAGCTGTGACCGTTCAGCTCGCCGCCATCACCGAAGCGGTATTGAAACAACTGGGTAATCAGAGCTTCATCATCGGCCAGTGCAGCCAGGCAGTTGCGAAAGTCACCCGGCGGCAGGACGCCTAATGCTCGCCGTAAGCGTCCCGAACTGCCGCCGTCGTCAGCGACGGTGACTATCGCGGTGATCTCGGATGTATACTTTTTAACGCCCCGCAGCAAGGTGGCCAGGCCATGCCCGCCTCCTATCGCTACGATCCTGGGCCAGCACTCCTTGCGCTGTTGCACGCCCAACCTCCAGGTAGCCATTGCCCAGCCTGCTCGAGGTACCCACCACTCTCTTATAACACCCATTTCCAGGCGGCGTTATTATAACCTGATGAGGGTAACTAGTCAATTTTACAGTCCGGAGACCGACCCGAGCCGGAGTAAGGCTGCGGGCGGTATCAGACCGTGCTGCCAGGCCATGGTGTGTCTCAATTTCGTCGGACCTGGCCGCTTTGTAGGGCAACTGCGCGCAGTTGCCCTACAACTTTGGGACACACCCGGGCCATGTGCCCTTGACAAACGGTAAAAAAGCGTGTATAATTTACGTGGTTTTTGGAAACGATATATGGTATCGTTTTCAAAAAACGATACCTGAAAGAATTGGCTATGCCCACCATCAGCGACGTGGCCGAACGTGCAGGAGTATCGCCGGCCACCGTGTCGCGGGTGCTCCAGGGAGCGACGAACGTCCACCCCGAGACCCGTGAACGGGTCGAGCAGGCGATCGCCGAACTGGGCTATGTTCCCAGCGCCGTAGCCCGTGGCCTGCGCTCGAAGCGCACCGGCTCGCTGGCCCTCGTCGTCCCCGACATTACCAACCCCTTCTGGACCACCGTTGTACGCGGAGTCGAGGATATCGCTCACGAACATGACTACTCTGTGCTGCTGGGCAATACTGATGAGAACCCGATAAAACAACAGCGTTACCTCAATTTCCTGGTCGGTCAGCGGGTGGATGGCGTCATCATCGCCCCTTATGATTCCGATGCCGGCAAGCTGGATATCCTGCGCCGCCGTAACATCCCCACAGTGATTGTGGATCGGCGCATCGAAGGCTGGGATGTGGATTCGGTCATGGGTGATTCCCTGGCCGGAGCACGGGCGCTGGTCCAGCACCTGATCGGGCTGGGACACAGGCGCATCGCCATTATCTCTGGCCCGTCACTGACCTCGACGGCCGAGGATCGGGTGGCCGGCTATTGCCTGGCTCTGGCTGAGGCCGGAATCCCCGTGGATCCCAGGTTGATCCGGCGAGGGGAATATCGGGCAGCTTCAGGAGCGGAGCAGACTTATCAGTTACTTGACGAAGGGCTGAATCCCACAGCTATCTTTGCCGGTAACAATACCATTGCGCTGGGCGTTATTGAGGCCCTGGTGAAGCGCGGCATACGAATCCCGCAGGACATGGCTCTGGTCAGTTTCGACGATCTCCCCAACACTTCTCAACTCTTCCCTTTCCTGACCGTTATGGCTCAACCGGCGTATGATCTGGGAGTGAATGCAGCTCAGTTGCTCCTCAGTCGGTTAAACAGCGACGGCAGCCTGCGCCCCCGTCACGTGGTGCTCCCCCCTCGTCTCATCGTGCGCCACTCATGCGGAAGCAAATTGACTGCCGACGGCCGGTGCCCCCTCAGCCTCCCTGTTGTCTGGGAAGAGAAGACTGCAGGGACGATAATCAAACCGCTCAGCGACGAAGAACGCAGCAACCTTTCCCATTGCCTGACCAGGTCCGCTGCTCCGGCACTCCATCCGGCGGCCCGGCCATCCAGGGTCAGCCGCTCCGATGTCCATCGCCTGTTGCAGGCTCTGGATCACCAGGAGACAGATCGTGTCCCCTTCTTTGAGTTTGACGCCGCCGACCCGGCTGTGTACGAATTTATCCTGGAACGGGAACTGCAACATGATGCCGCTGTCGCCAGAATCGGCGGCCTGCCCGTCACCCCAGAGGAGCATGTGGACTTCGCTCTACGGTTGGGAATGGATGCTGTGCCCTGCTATCTCTACGGGCAGCCGGTGGGCAGCGATCAGCAACAGCCAGGGTTGCAGCCGTCGCTGGCCGAGCAGCTTGGGTATCTGGAGCGTTACCTGCGCGCTGCTCAGGGAACTGGCGTGGGGGTCGTAGCCTGCTTCCCCTCCTTTTTTGACAGTGCCCTGCGAGCGGCCGGGGTCACATCCCCTTCCCTGCAATTCGCAGAGCAGCGACCTCTGGTTGAGCAGTGGATGGACACAATATTGGCCAGGCTGGAGCGACTGATACGCGTGGTTTGTGACCGCTTTGCCAGCGAGCTGGCTTTGATCGTGATTGACGACGCGGTGACCGATGAGAATGGTCTGCGTCTGAAGCCTGACCATTTCGCGGATATTTTCGTTCCTCGTATGAAACGTTTGATCGCCCCGGCTCAGGAGCACGAGAGACAGTTACTGCTGCACAGCCCGGGTAAAGTGGATCAGCTCCTGCCGTTTTTGTACGAGCTGGGCTTTGCAGGTGTGCATCCGGTGGAGCCGGAAGTAAACGACCTGCCTGTGCTCAAGAGGCAATGGGCAGGCCGGCTGGCTCTTGCAGGTGGGATCTCCACTGCTTTGTTGGTCAATGGCGCCAGGGAAGAGGTCGAGAGTGTGGTGCGCGAGACCTGTCGCGTTCTGTCTCCCGGTGGTGGTTATGTGCTGGGATCATCCCGGGGCATCCCCCATGAGGTGCCACCCCAGAACCTGCTGGCGCTGGTTGAGGCACTGACCGGCGGGGAGCAGGAACGCTAAAGGTCTCCAGAGCACCACCGGTCTTGAGTTGCTGAGGAAGGGGGTGATAACAGGTCCGATAGCGGTAAGTGTATACCCGGAGGGGTGACGTGACTCTGGCGCGTCACCATGAAACTGAGCCAGAGACGTAACTATTCAGCGTTGACTGAAGTCACCCTTCTTGGGCCGCAGGCCTTTGGTCGGCCTTCGCCGACAACCGGCACGAAGTGCCCAGGGAGGACGATTTTCAATCGGCGTGAATAGTTACCCAGAGAAAATGTGTTCCCGTTGCTTGAATAAACCTTTTGCAGGAGGAGTGAAATGAAGTCCAAAGTCTGGCTGCTCGTTACCTGGCTGGTGGTAATTGCTCTGCTGTCTGCCTGTGGCCCTGCTCCGACCCCGCAGGTCATCAAGGAGACCGTGGTGGTGACCAAGGAGGTTGAGAGAGAGGTGGTAGTGACCAAAGAGGTCGAGGTGGCAGTGGAGGTGACCCCCACTCCTGGTCCCAAGCCCTTTGAAGGGATCGAGGTAAACATTCTGACTTTCACCGGTCCCCAGATTGCCGAACCGTTGCAGCGGCGCGGCCCTGATTTTACCGCCCTGACCGGGGCCAAGATCAACGTCATCGTCGTCCCCTTTAACGAGCTGTATCAAAAGATCTTGACCGATATGGCCACCGGCACCAACAGTTTCGATGCTTTTGTCTTTGCCCCGCAGTGGATGGTGGACTATATTGTCCCCGGCTATCTGGAGGACCTGACTGACCGGGTTAAGGCCGATAAGGCCATCGAATGGGAGGACATTGCTCCCTTCTTCCGTGACTTCAGCGCCACCTACGGTGGCCGCATCTACACCATCCCGCTGGATGGTGACTTTCATATGGCTTACTATCGCACCGACCTGCTGGAGCAGGCCGGTTTCGAGCCGCCCAAGACATGGGACGACTATCTGAAAATCGCAGCCTACTTCCATGGCAAGGACCTCAACGGCGACGGTGACCCCGACTACGGCTCCTGCATCTCCAAGAAGCGCGGTGCTCAGGCCTACTGGTTCATCACCGATTTTGCAGCGAGCATGATCCAGAGCAAGGGCACCAGCCAGGGCACCTTCTTCAACACCAAGAACATGGAGCCGCTGGTGATGAACGAAGCGTTCAAGAGAGCTTTGGAGCTTTATAAGGAGACAACCAAGTACGGCCCGCCGGATGAGTTGAACCTGGATGTGGGCGACACGCGCAGCCTGTTTACCTCCGGCCGCTGCGCCCTGTCCATAGACTGGGGAGACATCGGCACGCTGGCCATTGATCCGGAGACCTCAGTGGTACAGGACAAGACCGGAGCGGTGATCACCCCTGGCTCGACCGAGGTGTTGGACTGGGAGACGGGCAAGCTGGTGCCGTGCGATGAGAAGACTTGTCCATACGCGATAGACGGTGTAAACCATGCACCGTTCGCCGCTTACGGTGGCTGGTCGGGTGGCATCAACGCTGCCGCCGATCCCAAGGTGAAAGACGCAGCGTACGCCTTCTTCTCCTACATGTGCCAGCCAGCTCAGTCCAACGTAGATGTCACCATTGGCAAAACCGGCTTCAACCCCTACCGCATCTCCCAGTTCCTGAACCGCCAGTTGTGGGTTAAGGCGGGCATGAGCCCCGCGGCAGCCAGCAATTATCTTGGCGCGATCGAGGCCAGCCTGGCCAGCCCCAACATGGTGCTTGACCTGCGCATCCCGCAGAACCAGCGCTACCAGGGGGTCGTCCTCGATACGGCTGTCAGCCAGTATATGGCTGGTGAGATCACGGCAGAGCAGTGCATGAAACAGATCTATGACGGCTGGGAGGAGATCACCGAGGAACTGGGGCGTCAGTCCCAACTTGAAGCCTATCTGAACACCCTCGGTGTCCAGAAGTAGCAGGGAGTATACGGACGGCCTCAAGGCTCGCTCCTGACGGGCCTTGAGGCCCTTTTTCACTGAATGGGGGAGAGGTGGATGAGCCAATGATTGCGGAACACACTTCTCAGGAAGCACGAGCCTTCCTGGTCCGGAAAAGGTTGTGGCAAGGATTTACCTCCTGGGCGAACCGCGTGGCCGGTAATGTCTTCATCTGGCCGACGGTTTTGGTAGTCCTTTTTCTCTCGATCTTTCCACTGGTCATATCTTTGTATCTTTCGTTGTCGCACCTTAAGTTTGTCAAAGGCGGCTTTGAGATCAGGTTTGCCGGCCTTGCCAACTACCGCAAGCTCTTGTTCGGCAGCGAACAGGAGCACTTCCTGGGGCTGATAGTGAACCCCTCACCAACTGGCTGGCTGGTACTTTTGACGGTGGTGGCTTTTCTCATCTGGTCACTGATAGGTTATCTCCGTAGCCAGCACTGTTCTGTGGGCGGAGCGGCAGGCCGGATTATCGCAACTCTGATAGTCAGCCTCCTGACCTGGCTGCTCGTGTCAACTCTCAGCCCCGGCGGCCGCCCCGGCACAGTGGTCGTCACCATACTGTACGTGTTTGTGGGAATTGCCGCACAGTATCTGCTAGGGCTTGGTCTGGCGCTCCTGACCACACAACGTCTCCCCGGTAGCCGTTTCTTCCGCGTGGTCTTTCTGTTACCGATGATGATCACGCCGGTAGGGGTGGCTTATATGTTCCGTATGCTGACCGATACCGATAAAGGTCCCTTTCGCCCTATCTGGCAGGCTTTGGGACTGGGTCTGACCTCGTGGGTCAACGATCCCTGGGGGGCCCGGGCAGCGGTGATGATCGGCGATATCTGGCAGTGGACCCCCTTTATGTTTATTGTCCTGCTGGCTGCTCTGGAAAGTCAGTCTATGGAGCTGATCGAGGCCGCACTGGTGGATGGGGCCAATCGGTGGCAAATTTTCTGGCACGTCACCCTGCCTCAGATTTTGCCCGTCAGCACAACGGTGATCCTGATCCGAATGATCGAAGCATTTAAGATCGTGGACCTGCCCAATGTGTTGACCAACGGGGGGCCCGGCACAGCAACCGAGTCCATGACATTACAGGCTTTTATTACCTGGCGATCTCTGGACCTGGGAGGCTCAGCAGCCATTGCCTACATGTTGCTTTTCCTGGTGACTTTCGTCGGGATGGCCTATGTCAACCTGGTCCGTCGCCGTGTAACGGAGGTATGAGCGGATGATCAGATATCTTTTTACGCGCCGCTCTCTCACCACTCCCTCCTATATAGAAATAGCGCTCACCTACCTTTTGCTGGGCCTGTGGGCACTGGTAGTTCTGTTCCCGCTCTACTGGGTTTTTACCACTTCATTCAAACTGCCAGTTGATGTGAATATGGGCCCGTTTTACCTCCCGGGCATTGACTATAAACCGTCTTTGCACGCCTGGCATTACATCCTGGTCGGCGATTTGAGCCGTGATACCAGACGCAACTTTATGAATACAGTCATTGTGGCTCCGACCAGCGCCTCACTGGCATTGCTCCTGGGAACAGCGGCAGCCTATGGGCTGACACGCTTCCACTACCGGCCCCGGCTGGGCGCGATCCTCTCTTTTATCGTCTGCATGATCATAGCCATCTTTGCCATTACGCTGGGAGCTCCCTGGCAGGTTGCCGCAGGCGGCGCATTTATTCTGTTCATCGTACTGTTGCAAACGATCGGCAGGCGCTTCAAGCGCTCTCTGGAGAACAGGGACATTGCTTTCTGGCTGATCTCCCAGCGTATGTTGCCTCCGGTGGCCGTGGTCATTCCCATTTACGTGCTGTTCCAGCGATTGGGCTTGCTGGATACCCGCACTGCGCTGATTATTACCTATCTGGCCGTTAATCTGCCTATCGTGGTCTGGTTGATGCGCGATTACTTCTCGACCATCCCGCTGGAGCTGGAAGAGTGCGCAGCCATTGACGGCGCATCGCGCTACCGCACTTTCTGGTCTATTGTGCTGCCTCTATCAAAACCGGGCCTGGTGGCCACCTTTCTCTTGGTGCTGGTCTTTTCCTGGAACGAGTATCTGCTCGCTCTCTTCCTTTCCGGGGCCAGATCACAGACACTTCCGCTCACCGTGGCGGCTCAGAACGCCACCCGCGGGCCACAGTGGTGGTACATGTCGGTCCTGATCCTGATCATGATCGTGCCGGTCATCGCCATGGCCATCGCGCTGGAACGTTACATCGCCCGTGGGCTGCTGATCGGCGCGGTCAAAGGATAGGTGGTTATGTACATCCTGGCTCATGACCTGGGCACCACAGGCGACAAAGCCACCCTCTTTGATACCGGTGGTGCTGCGATCGCTTCCGCATTTAAGGCCTACAAAACATCCTATCCCCGTCCCGGCTGGGCAGAGCAGGATGCTGCTGACTGGTGGTGGGCGGTATGCGACTCGACGCGGGAGTTGCTCTCCAGCAGTGGTATCGCGCCCGGCGATGTGGCAGCCGTCAGCTTCAGCGGTATGATGAACGGCGCCCTGCTGGTGGACAGAGAGGGGGAGCCGCTCCACCCCGCCATCATCTGGGCTGACCAGCGTGCCACCGCCGAGGCCCGCTTCCTGGCCGACTGTTGCGGCTTCGAAGAGGTGTATCGCCGCACCGGTCACCGTCCCGGCGCTTCCTACACGGCGGCCAAAGTGCTGTGGCTGAAGCGCCATCAACCGGACCTTTACGCCCGCGCCTCTCAGATCCTCCAGGCCAAGGACTACGCGGCCTACAAGTTGTGTGGCGTGTTCGCCACCGATTATTCTGATGCCTCCGGCACCAACCTCTTCGACCTGGAACGGCGTGCCTGGGCGGAGGAGATTGTCAGCGCGGTGGGGCTGGACTTCCACAAGCTTCCCCCTGTGCATCCTTCCACTGCCGTCATCGGGCGGGTGACATCATCTGCTGCAGCCGCAACCGGCCTGCTGAGCGGCACGCCGGTGGTCATCGGTGGGGGTGATGGGGCCTGCGCCACGGTGGGGGCCGGTTCGGTGCAGCCCGGCGAGGCGTATACCTATATCGGCTCCTCCTCCTGGATCGCCGTCACCGCCGAACGCCCCCTCTACGACCCCCAGATGCGCACCTTCACCTTCGCCCATATGGTCCCAGGGCTCTATTTTCCCACCGGTACCATGCAGTGTGCCGGCGGCTCCTTCGACTGGCTGGTGCGCCTGTTGGATGACCAAGGTAACCGCGGCCTCTACAGCAAGCTGGCCACTGCCGCGGAGACGGTCCCGCCAGGAGCCAGGGGATTGCTTTTCCTCCCCCACCTCATCGGCGAGCGAAGCCCATACTGGAATCCGCTGGCCCGGGGGGCTTTCGTTGGCCTGACCACAGCTCACGGCAGGGCTGAGGTAGCCCGCGCTGTGCTGGAAGGAGTGGCCCTGAACCTGAAAGCGATTTTGAACGCTTTTCTGGAGCAAGGGGTGTCAATCCAGACCATGTGCCTTATCGGCGGCGGAGCACGCAATGCGCTGTGGCGCCGGATCCTGGCCGATGCCTATGCCATGCCCATTCTCCGGCCGGCATTGCTGGCCGAGGCAACCTCGCTGGGCGCTGCCGTTGCCGGCGGCGTAGGCGTGGGTCTCTTTCCCGACTTCAATGTGGCCCATCAGTTCGTCCGGGCAGAAGAGGGCGAACAGCCCGACCCCGCTCGCAGCCAGCGCTATGCCGCTCTGTACGAGCTGTTCCGGCAGACTTACACCGCCCTGGCGCCGATCTTTGAGAAGCTTGCAGATTTTGAGTGAGGTCTGGACAACATGGAAACAACAATTTACCTGGCACCTGAATTCTTTACCGACCGGGAAAAGCTCCTGGTGGACGCACCTCCGCTTTCGGCGTCGGCTTTCCGCTTTGAAAGTGGTGTGTGCGGAGTGCGGCTCGCAAACGAGGTGGGCAGCCTGGTCCTTTTACCTTTCCAGGGACAGCAGATCTGGTCTGCTGAGATGGGCGGCCGTAATCTGACGATGAAGTCCATGTTTACCTCTCCCCGTCCTACCCGGGTCTATCTGGAAACCTATGGCGGTTTCTTTCTTCACTGCGGAGCGACGGCTATGGGGGTGCCGTCTAAAGAAGACACTCACCCGCTGCATGGCGAGCTTCCTAACGCCCCTTATCAGAGAGCCTGGCTGGTGGTGGGGGAAGATGACCATGGCCTGTACCTGGGGCTGAGCGGTGAGTATCAGCACACGGTGGCCTTCAACCATAATTACGTCGCCAGGCCATTGGTCAGACTCTATGCCGGCTCCACGCTCTTCCGGGTCGAGTTAACCGTGACCAACCTCAAGCACTCGGAAATGGAGTTGATGTACCTGGCGCACGCCAATTTCAGGCCGGTTGACAACGGCCGCCTGGTATACAGCGCGCTTTGCGATCCGCAGCATGTGCGGGTGCGGCGGAGCATCCCCTCTCATATCCGCCCGCCTGCCGGCTACCTGGAGTTCCTGGAAGAACTGGCGCTGCACCCGGAAAAGCATCATCTCCTCAGCCCGGATTTGCGTTTTGACCCGGAAGTGGTATTCTTTATTGACTATCTTGCTGATGAGGAAGGCTGGGCGCACAGCATGCAGCTCCACCCTGACGGCAGCGCCGATTACATCGCTCACCGTCCGGATCAGTTGGACAAAGGTATCCGCTGGATCTCGCGCACAGCCGACCAGGATGCGCTGGGGATCGTCCTGCCCGCCACCGCCGAGCCGGAAGGATATCTGGCGGAGAAGGCCAAGGGCAATCTCAAAATCATCCCCCCTCTTGGGGAGTTCCATTGCGAGATGGTGATGGGGGTGCTCTCCCCTCGAGAAGCAGAGCAGATGGCAGAAAAGATCGCAGGCATTGTGAGTAAGCTCTAGCTAAAGGAGTATACTGACATGGCAAACGTGAAAGGGATGAAAGTGAATCCACCACAAAATCGTTTGATCGGTGAGATGCCGAAAATCGGTATCCGCCCCACCATTGACGGGCGTCTGGGTGGAGTAAGGGAATCGCTGGAGGGGCAGACGATGGCACTGGCCCAGGCTGTGGCGCGTTTCCTCACAGAGAACCTGCGCCATCATAACGGCTTGCCGGTTGAATGCGTCGTTGCCGACACATGCATTGGCGGCGTGGCCGAGGCGGCCCGGACTGCTGAGAAGTTCGCCCGTGAAGGGGTGGGGGTGTCGCTCACGGTGACGCCCTGTTGGTGCTACGGCTCGGAAACGATGGATATGGACCCATATACACCAAAGGCGGTGTGGGGCTTCAACGGCACCGAGCGTCCTGGTGCGGTCTACCTGGCGGCCGTGCTGGCCGCTCACAATCAGAAAGGGCTGCCTGCCTTCAGCATCTACGGACGCGACGTACAGGATGCCGGCGACACCTCGATCCCTCCCGATGTGCAGGAGAAACTGCTCCGCTTCGCCCGCGCCGGGCTGGCCGTGGCCCGTATGCGCGGCAAGTCATATCTCTCGATAGGCGGTGTCTCGATGGGCATCGCTGGTTCGATTGTGGACCATGCCTTCTTCGAGAGTTACCTGGGCATGCGCGTTGAGTCGGTGGATATGAGCGAGTTTGTCCGCCGCTTTGACGAGGGCATCTATGATCCCGATGAGTTTGCGCGCGCTATGGCCTGGGTGAGGGAGAATTGCAGAGAGGGGAAGGACTATAACCCGCCGGAAAAGCAGCGCAGCCGCGAGCAAAAGGACAGGGATTGGGAGCTCTCGGTCAAAATGGCGCTGATCGCCCGCGACCTGATGGTGGGTAACCCGCGCCTGGCCGGGCTGGGCTTTGGCGAGGAGGCGCTCGGACATAACGCTATCGCTGCCGGCTTTCAGGGACAGCGCCAGTGGACCGACCATTTCCCCAACGGCGATTTTATGGAAGCCATCCTCAACTCCTCCTTCGATTGGAACGGCATACGCGAGCCGTACATTCTGGCCACGGAGAACGATGCTCTGAACGGTGTTTGCATGCTGTTCGGCCATCTGTTGACCGGTACCGCTCAGGTCTTCGCCGACGTGCGTACCTACTGGAGCCCGGAGGCGATCCAGCGGGTAACCGGCTACAAACCGACCGGGCTGGCCGAGGGTGGAGTGCTGCACCTGATCAATTCCGGCCCTGCGGCTCTCGATGGCACCGGCAGGCAGACAAAGGATGGCCGGCCCGTCATCAAGCCGTTCTGGGAGATCACACCGGAGGAGGTGGCACGTTGCCTTGACGCGACCACATGGCATGCCGCCATCGTTGAGTACTTCCGCGGCGGTGGCTGGTCAACCAGCTTCGTCACCAGCGGTGGGATGCCCGTCACGATGAGCCGCCTGAATCTGGTCAGGGGGCTGGGGCCGGTACTCCAGATCGCCGAGGGATACATCGCGGAACTGCCGGAGGAGGTGCACCGCGCACTTGATGAACGCACCAACCCCACCTGGCCGACCACCTGGTTCGTCCCCAACCTTACCGGGAGCGGGCCGTTCCGGGACGTGTACTCGGTGATGTACCATTGGGGAGCCAACCACGGCGCTTTCAGCTACGGTCACATCGGCGCCGACCTCATCACGCTGGCCTCAATGCTGCGTATCCCCGTGTACATGCACAATGTGCCAGAGGAGAGGATTTTCCGGCCCAGTGCCTGGAATGCTTTCGGAACAAAGGACCTGGAAGGGGCCGACTTCCGTGCCTGCGCCAACTTCGGGCCGCTCTACGGCAAATACGCGTGAGTGATGTCAGAGCTGCCACATCCTGAAAGAGCCATGTTCGTCGCAGCCCACCCCGACGACATTGAGTTCGTCGTCGCGGGCACGGCAGCGAAATGGGCACGGGCAGGGACCAGGGTGCGCTATGTGATCGTCACCAGCGGCGACGCCGGCACCCACAGGTCGGACCTGACCCGTGCGGAGCTGGCACGCATCCGCGAAACCGAGCAGCTTGCTGCTGCCCGCATCGTCGGCGTGGATGATGTGGTCTTTCTGCGCTACCACGATTGCGAGGTGGAGCCAACGCTGGCACTGCGCCGTGACCTGGTGCGCGAAATACGTCGCTTCAGGCCGGATGTGGTGGTGTGCTTCGATCCCACCGAGCTTTTCATCGGAGATGGTTATATCAATCATCCCGACCACCGGGCCGTCGGCCAGGCAACTCTCGATGCCGTTGCGCCGACGGCCGCCATGCCCCTCGTCTTTCCCGAGCTGCTGAGTGAGGGATTGGTGCCACATCAGGTGAAAGAAGTGTTTGTGGCTGCCAGCTCCCATGCCAACACCTGGGTTGATATAACCGGGACGATCGAGCTGAAGATCGAGGCATTGCGACAACATGCCAGCCAGTTCCCCGATGGTTGGGACCCGGCGGACATGCTCCGCGCCCGTGCTGCCGAAGCCGGTAAAGCCGCTGGCGTCCCCTACGCTGAGGGCTTCAGGCATATCATCCTGGTACATGAATGACGTGTGGGACAGCCTTTCCAGGCTGTCAGTGTGGGCTGCCAGTGTGAGACAGCCTTTCCAGGCTGTCACAACCTTTCCGGGCTGTCGGCTGTCGACAGTGTGAAAACCCCACAAACACTCCAGATGAAATGAGGGATAATATGTCTCAACCACGTGGCTTTCTGGCACTTGATCTGGGAGCCGAGAGCGGGCGGGCCATCCTGGGACAATTCGACGGCAGCAAACTCCGCCTTCTGGAGCTGCACCGCTTCCTCAACGGTCCGGTCCGCCTGCCCGATGGCCTGCACTGGGATGTGTTGCGGCTATGGAGTGAGATTAAAACCGGCCTGGGCCTGGCCGTGCAGGAGCTTGGGGACGGCCTGGCCGGTATCGGGCTGGATACATGGGGCGTGGATTTCGCTCTGCTGGACCGGGACGGAGTCCTGATCGGCAACCCATATCACTACCGCGACAGCCGCACCGATGGCATGCTTGAGGAGGCTTTCCGCCGCGTACCCCGTGAGGAAATCTTTGCCCAGACCGGCATTCAGTTCATGCAACTGAACAGCCTCTATCAGTTGCTCTCGATGGTCGTCCGCCGTTCCCCGGCTTTGGAGATCGCCGCAACCTTCCTGACCATGCCGGACCTGTTTAACTATTGGCTTAGTGGACGTCGGGTGTGCGAGTTTAGCATCGCCACAACCACCCAGTGCTACAATCCACGCACCGGCGATTGGGCCCGGCCCATGCTCGAGCGATTGGGCATCCCCTCTCATATCTTCCCCGAGATCATCCCTCCCGCAACAGTGCTCGGTGAACTGCTCCCCGAGGTAGCGGAAGAGGTGGGGTGCGGTGGGCTTCCGGTCATTGCTCCGGCCTGTCACGATACCGGCAGTGCGGTGGCTGCCGTGCCGGCCGCGAATGAGGATTTTGTCTACATCAGCTCCGGCACCTGGTCGCTGATGGGTGCGGAAGTGAGGAAACCGATCATCAACGAGCAAAGCCTGGCCTTCGACCTGACCAACGAGGGCGGAGTGGGAGGCACTTTCCGTTTCCTGAAAAACATTATGGGTCTGTGGCTGGTACAGGAGTGTCGGCGGACGTGGGCACGTGAGGGGGAGGAGCTTTCATATGATGAGCTTACCGCTCTGGCCGCCGGGGCTGCGCCGCTCCGCTCATTCGTTGACCCGGATGCCCCTGTTTTCCTCAAGCCGGGTGATATGCCCGCCCGCATACGCGCTTTCTGTGCGCAAACCGGGCAGCCGGTTCCACAGAGCAAGGGCGAGGTCATCCGCTGCGCTCTGGAGAGCCTGGCGCTCAAGTACCGCTGGGTGCTGGAGCGGCTGGAAGAGATTATGGGCCGCCGCCTGGAGCCTATCCACATCGTAGGGGGTGGTACGCGTAACCGGCTGCTCAACCAGTTCGCGGCAGACGCCACCGGCCGTCAGGTGATCGCCGGCCCGGTCGAGGCCACGGCAGCGGGGAACATTATTACGCAGATGATGGCACTGGGACATATCGCGTCGTTAAGAGAGGGGCGGCAGGTTATCCGGGACTCGTTCGAGGTGACCGTTTACGAGCCAGGCGCCCCGGGCGGTTGGGACGATGCTTACCGGCGCTTTCTGGCCGTTACCGGATTGCCGGGCTCCCAGGGACAACAGAGGAATAACTGATCGCAAGGAGTCAGCACATGCTCGCCCGGACACCACCGATGGGATGGAACAGTTGGAACACCTTTGGGCCTGAGATCGAAGAACATGTAATCAAGGAGACAGCCGACGCTTTCGTCAGCGAGGGGCTGAAGGATGCGGGATATGAGTACATTGTGATTGACGACTTGTGGGAAGCCGACGAACGGGTTGATGGCCGCCTGATGTGGGACAGGGACAAATTCCCCTCAGGAATTCCGGCGCTGGCCAGGTATGTGCACAGCCTGGGGCTTAAATTTGGCATCTACTCCTGCGCAGGAACTCACACCTGCGGCAGGAAGCCGGCCAGCTTCGGCTATGAGGAAGTGGATGCATACACTTTTGCAGAGTGGGGTGTTGATTTTCTGAAATACGACTTCTGCTTTGTGCCCCCTGGCATTGATGGCCCCTCCCTGTACAGAAGGATGGGGCAGGCACTGCGGGCCACCGGACGGCCCATACTGTTCAGTATATGTGAGTGGGGTATCAACAAGCCCTGGAAGTGGGGGGCTGCTGTTGGCGGGCATATGTGGCGCACCACGGGCGACATCGCCGATTCCTGGGAGTCCATCGTGCATATCGGGTTCGAGCAACAGGCGGGTCTGGAGCCCTACGCCGGCCCCGGGCACTGGAACGATCCCGACATGCTTGTCGTAGGGATGTATGGCAGGGGGAATGTAGCCCGTGGAGGGTGCAGTGATGCGGAGTATCGGAGTCATTTCAGCCTCTGGTGTTTGCTGGCAGCACCCTTGATTATTGGCTGCGATGTGCGCAATATGAACCAGACCACGCGCGACATCCTGCTCAACCGGGAGGCAATCGCTGTCAATCAAGACGCGCTGGGCCGGCAGGGGTACCGTATCGGCAAGGTTGGTTATGCGGGCGAGATGGCAGAGGTATGGGCCAAACCTCTGGAGGATGGTTCTATCGCCGTCGGGCTGTTCAATCTCGGTACCATGGCGGGGCGGCTGGTGAGTGTGGCATGGGAATCGTTGGGGTTGCATGATCGCCGCCCATGCCTGGTGCGCGATCTGTGGGCACACGAGGAGGTGGGTGTATTTACCGGTGGTTTCACTGCGCGCGTTGACAGCCACGATGTGGCCCTGGTGCGGATCATCCCGCAAATGTAGGGTGCTACCCGGAGAGGCCGGAAAACCCGCTTTGTCACCTTTGGTGGTCCGTGCCGCCGCTGCGTCGCAGGATCATTATAGTGCGGTCGTCTGAGGGCGGCGTATCGCCAACAAAGGCGTCCACCGAACTTTCAATCGCTTCCAGCATGGCCCGGGCAGAACTACCGTTGGCTGCCTTTACAGTGGCCCACAGACGCTCTTCACCGTAGGACTCCACCGGCTCGCCACCCTCAGACATAAAAGCCTCGGTAATGCCGTCGGTGTAGAAGATCACATAGTCACCGGGGCTCAGCAATACCCGGTGTTCATTGATATGAATGCCCTCTAACACCCCGAGGGCCATTCCCCCCTTATGCAACTCCTGTAGCTCTCCTGTGCTGGCTCTCAAGAGGAGGGGGAGGTTGTGGCCGGCGTTGGCGTAAACCAGTTCGCCGGTCTCCAGCGATACGGTTGCATACACGGCGGTGACGAACATACCGGACTGAGCATCTGGGACGAGCAGGTCATTGACACGGGACAGGACGCGTGCCGGCGTGGATTCCTCCAGTGCGGTAGCCCGTATCAGTGTACGGGTGAGGGCCATAAAGAGCGCTGCCGGCATGCCCTTGTCCGCCACATCGGCGATCACCAGCCCCAGTTTTCCTCCCGGCAGCTCAAAGAAATCGTAAAAGTCGCCGGCGACCTGGCGGGCAGCCCGCCAGGTAAAGGCCAGTTCCCAGCCCGCCAGCAGTGGCGATTGAGCAGGCATAAAGGCCTGTTGTATTTCGTGGGCCAGTTGCAACTCGAGTTCCAGCCGCTCACGCTCAGCCATCCCCCGGCGCAGCAGCTCGCCCTGGATTGCCAGCGCGGTCTGGTGGGCGATGCCGGCGATGATCTCCATACGCCGCGCTTCCTTTCCGCGGCCCAAAGGATGGGGCGAACCGGCTTCTTCCAAGAGCAACATTACGCCAAGCAAGTTCCCCTGCAATGCCAGCGGTAACGCCAGCAATCCGGCATGCTCTCTCTCCAGCAGACGAGTAAGCTCTGGGGGCGCGGCAACGTTTGCACCGTTTGCCTGATAGAACACCGGAGTAAGTCGCTTGCGGACAAGGTCCAGGAGCGGAAACTCATCCGGGGCATACTGCCGCCCTCCAGACGTGGAGTTGCCCGTCTCTTCCCTGAACGGGTTGAAGCCGTAAGCGCTGGCCAGGCGAAAGGCTGACCGATCTATATCCCACAGGAAGATGGCACATCCCTTTCCCCCGGCGAGGATCGGCGTGATCCGAACGATGGTTTCCAGCACGTCGCTCAGGGTATTCTGATTTGCCACCGACTGGGCTACCTGAAGCAATGCCGTTGAGACATATGCTTCTTCCTGTTGCGCCTCTCTCAGCCTGGCATTTTCGATAGCAGTTGCGGTCTGCATGGCTATGCCCTGAATGATCGCCAGGCGTTCATCATAGGGTGCAATGCCCGGCACGTCCGGCCTGAACCAGTCGCCCGGGTAGTCCACCAGCATGACGCCTGTAACGCTGTCTCGAGAAAGCAATGGGAGCAAAAGTACCGACTCTAAGCCCAGGTCCCATATCGTCAGGTCCGGGAGTCTGGAATCGCTCACGGTGTCGTAGATGAATACCGGTGCTTTATGATGACGCAGTTCCTCGAAGGCAGGCTGTCGGGCAGGTGTCACGGCCCAGTTAAAGAAGGTCTCCTCCTGGAGCGGGTTGAGGCCGTACGCGGCCGCAGGGACGAACGCCTCTGCGTGCTCTTCCCACAGCAGAATAGCGCACCGTTCCACACCGACCAGCGGCGGAAGTAGACGGGTCACGGTGTCCAGTACCTGATCAAGGGTGGTGAGAGAGTGGGTGGCCTCGGCCACCCGGAGCATCACCGTAGAGATACGGGCCAGTTCCTGGGCCTCTTGATAAAGCCGCGTATTCTCGATGGCGATGGCAGCATAGCTGGCGAAGGCGGCCGTGATCAGACGGGACTCGGTCCCATAGCGGCCAGATGTGCGATGGATGAGGGTCAGCACCCCCAGACACCGCTCGCCGGCAAGCATGGGCGCTGCGATGGCCGAATAATCGGGCGGAAACCCCAGGGCCATTCCCAGGGGTTCGGGCGGTGAGTCAGGGGTGCGGATAATTGGCTGCCCGGCCGACAAAGCCCGGCCCAGCAGTGAATCACTACCGGGCGAGTCAATAAGGCATACCTCTGCGGTATAGCCGTGCACTGCGGAGAGGCACAAAGAGTCGCCGTTCAGCAGCCAGATGGCAGCAGCATCAGAGGGCAGAGTGCGCTCCACTCCGGTAAGAATGGCGTCAAGTTTACGCTCCAGGCTCACGTCCGCCAGGAGAAACCCGGCCATCTCCCGCAGGCTGTCCGCTACCTGGCGCCGCCACTGCTCGGAACGGTACAGGCTGGCGTTCCTGATCGCAGCGGCGATGCTGTCGGCAAGGGCTTCGAGCAGACAGCGATCCTCCTCATTGAACGCACCGGGCTGCTCGCTTCTCACGTCAAGCACACCAAGCACTTTCTCACCAAAGACCAGCGGGATGGCCAGCTCGGCCCGCGTCCGGGTCGGTATGGGATCGAAACCGGGCGTTCTTTCTTCCTCCAGCAGATCGCTGGCAAGCACTATGTTTCCGTGACGGGCCACCTGTGGCACGATACCGGCATCCTCCAGACCAAATGCCAGTTCTCCGGCTCGGGGGAGCGGTGACACCGGGCCGATACCTGCCCGGTAAACGATCTGTCTGCGAGCATAGTCTATGGTAAACAGGAAGACGTAAGGATAAGCAAACCTTTCGTGGATCAGCTTCACCACACTTTCGAGGAGGCGCTCGATATCCAGAATAGAGGTAATGGCCCGGCTGACCTCAGCTACGGCTGAGAGCTGACCGGTACGCTGCTCCAGGGCGTTTTGCAATCTGGCTCGCTCGATGACCATAGCCACGTTATTTGCCAGAGCACGCAGGAGGGGGAGGCTGGCTTCATCGAGGGCGCGAGGAGGCTCACTTTGTATATCCAGTACCCCGATCAGGCGGTCTCCGATTTTGAGCGGCAGGGCGACCTCGGAGCAGGCGGCCGGCAGCACATATTCGCGGCCCCCGCCATCCGCCACAAGCTCTGTGCCCAATTGTGCAGCCCTCCCAACGAGCCCTTCGCCCGGCTGCACCTGTTGGGCGACCGGTAACCCGGGGCGGATAGCGCTATCCGCGCTGCCCATCAGGCTCAAGTAGCCCCGGTCGGGCTGCAGGACGAAGAGAGCCACATGATCGCAGCCTGAAGTGCGAAGGAGTAAATCCGCTATCTGGTGAGCCAGTTCTTTCAGGCCGGTGCTCTCTGCTGCCTGAGCGCTGATTTGTTGTGCCAGTTCCAGATACCGGGCGCACTGCTCCCCAAAAGCAGCCCGGCGGGCAGCGTAGAGGGCAGCAGAGACGTGTGTGGCCAGCTCGTCAAGCAAGTCGAGTGTGTGCCGATCGAAAGGGGGGCCATCAGGCCGTCTGACCTCCAGTGCTCCCAGTGTGATTCTACCCTCCAGCGTCTGGATGGAGAGAGGGAGCGTGACAGCCACAGCGCTGTCGGTGGATGGGGTGATAACAGGCTGTGCAGCATCAGAGGCCTGTCTCATCGCTGCTGAAGGCATCTCCGTCGGGTCAGCATGGCCTTTCTCCCATGGCTGTTGCCAGAGCGCCTCGTCCAGCCATATCTCGGCTTCCCCGGCTACCAGTCGGGTGACCGTTTCGAGGATGGCAGCCTTCTGAGTTGTAAGTTGCGGCCGGGTCAGCAGCTTTTGCTCCAGAAGGAGGATTTGCCGGTATACGGCATCCCGCCGTGAGCTGCTACTCAATGCGAGGGTTCCTCCGTTTAATCATGGTCAGGATGTTGCCTGCGTCTGGGGTGAATTCGAAACGGATCTCGTCCATCATTTTGCGCATGAAGTGGAGGCCCAGTCCTCCTACTGCACAATACTTGATATCTGGATGAGGATCTGGTTGTGGCACTAACGTCGGATCAAACGGGCGTCCATGATCGCGCAGGACGATCGTCAGCCCCTCTGTGTCAATGCGGCATGTGCACTCAATCTCGCCGATGTCCTCGCCACCATAGGCATGCTCTATAATATTGGAGCAGGCCTCGTCTACTGCCAGTTGCACAGCACATATGGCATTGTCATCAAGCCCTGCCTCTCTGGCAGCGCGGGTGACAAACGCAGAAATCTCACTCAGGCTGGCAAACCGCCCTGGAAAAGTGTGTGTCTGGGAAATCTCTTCACACATTGGGCAAAGCTTATTGTCCACCAGCCTGCCCATCCAGGCCTATCTCGCTGGCTATACCTTTCATTGCCTCGAGAACGATGTTGACATGCTCCCACAGCTCCACGCCAAGCGCTGCGGCCGCCTGTTCAATCTCCTCGCGGTTGACCGCTGCTGCGAACGCGCGATCCTTCCACTTCTTGCGCACCGATTTCAGCTCTACCTCACGGATGTCCCTGGATGGGCGGACCAGTGTTACAGCGACCAGCAGGCCCGTAAGCTCATCCACGGCGTAGAGCGCTTTGGCCAGGCGCGTATCACGGGGGACACCGGTATCCCCGTGCGAGAGAACTGCGTTGACGATTTCGTCCGAATAGCCCTTTTCCCGCAGAATGCGCGCACCAGCATAGGGATGCTCGTCTGGAAACCGGTCGTAGTCGAAATCGTGCACCAGGCCGATAGCACCCCATAATTCCTCATCTTCACCAAAATAGCGGGCGTAGGCACGCATGGCGGCCTCCACGGCCAGCATGTGCCGGATATGATTCTCCGAACTGCCATATTCCTGGATCAATGCCCAGGCCTCTGCACGGTTAATGGTGCTTTTCATCGTTTACCTCCGATGGGACTACTCAGCGGTGACCGGAAGTCACACTTTTGGGGCCACAGGCCATCGGTCTCTGTCACCGACATGCTCCTTGCATTACCACCGGCCAGTGTCGGTGCACCGATGTGGCTGGAGAGGCCTGTTTCAATTGAGCGCCATCCAGCGTGTAAGCCATTCCAGGTGGCCTGCTCCGATATTATACCATTCCCTGCAGAAATTAACACACCTGCGGTGACCTGATCCGTCCTTCTGGCTGCGCGGGGTCTCGACCCGGGCAGTATAAGCTGATAGTGTGGTGGATATGCCCGCCGGACCTGCGGCCTGTGTGGCGCGGTGATATGACACAGTGAATCAATCGGCCTGGGCCAGGCCCGGTCGGAGACCAGCCACGGCCGCCCTCCGCCTCGGGCCGGTCTCCAGACCGCGCCCGACGCCGCGTGGACCGGCCGCTGGAGGTCGCCCGGGACCATGTCCCAAACTCGTGACGCTCGGCCGGCTTCTACTTGACACATCGGCCAATTTATGGTACTATTCTATTGTCGAAGCGCTTCGATAACCATGTCCCAGAGAGCAAACCCTGAATTCTGAGATGTGCTATGCCCACGATGCTGGATGTGGCCAAACGCGCCGGCGTTGCCCTCAGCACAGTCTCCTACGCGCTAAATGGTAAGCGTCCCATCTCCGAAGAAACCCGGCAACGCATTTTCGCGGCGATGAAGGAACTGGGGTATCGCCCCCATATCCTGGCGCGTGGCCTGGCCAGCAAACGCAGCCGGATCATCGGCCTGCTCTTCCCCGTATCTGAACGCGGCCTGGGCATCACGGAACTCGAGTTCGTCACCGGTGCAGCCGACGCCGCCCGGGAACACGGCTATCACCTGGTGCTATGGCCGTCTGAGAAGCAAGACCTGAGCGAACTGCAGCAGTTGGTCCAGCCGGGGCTGCTGGACGGCGTGATCGTCATGGAAGTGTGCCTGATTGACGAACGCATCAAACTCCTACGCGAAATCGGCTTCCCTTTCAGCATGATCGGGCGCACCGCGAATACAGATGACACCGGCTACGTGGACATTGATTTCGAGCAGACCGTGCAGGCGGCGATTGACCATCTCTCCGGACTGGGACATACACATATCGCTTTCCTGAACCAGTCCCGGTCGGTGTTCAACGCAGGCTATGGTCCCGCTGTGCGGGCGCAGGCCAGTTTCGAAGAGATAATGCGCGCTGCCGGATTGCAAGGGATTACCCGGTTCTGTCGCGCCACGCCTCAGGCGGGATACGAAGCGTTTAACGAATTACTGGCCAAATGTCCCGATTTGACCGCCATCGTGGCCATGAACGACCGTGCTGTGCCCGGCATCATCCAGGCGATCGCCGATCGGGGCTGGTGCATTCCAGACGACTTTTCGCTGGTTGCCATCGTCTCATCCGCGCGCATGGCCGAGATGATGGTGCCCCCGTTGACGACAGCGGAAGCGCCAGCGGTCGAGTTGGGACGCCTGGGGGCAGAGCGGTTGATCCGGCAACTGGAGTCACAGGAACCGGATACGAGGCAAGAGATGGTGCCGTGCCGCCTCGTCGTGCGCGGCAGTTCCGGCCCCTGCCGCCGAAGTGGACAGGAGACGGTGCAGAGTTGGGCCACACTGAAGGGAGCATCAGATAAGCCCACATCACCGAAACGGAGGACATAACGATGAAATTCCTTGATGGCTACTGGCGAGTTCGAGAGGGCGTGCAGGCTTTCTATGCCGCGCAGGCATACGACGTGCAGACCACGCCCGATTCCCTCATCGTCTATGCGCCGACGCGCCGCATCGGCCACCGCGCCGACACCCTCGGCGGCCCGCTGTTGACTATCGAGTTCTCATCGCCGCTGCCGGACGTGATCCGCGTGCGGCTCACCCACTTCGCCGGCCAGCCGCCCCGAGCGCCGCAGTTCGCGTTATCCGAACAGGCCACGGCCGTTACCATCACCGCCGACGAAAATGCGGCCACCATGACCAGCGGCCGGCTGTCCGTGCGCGTCCCGCGCGGAGAGACCTGGCGGGTCGAATTCAGCGCCGGGGGCCGCATCGTCACGGCAAGCGAGCAGCGCGGGATGGGGATCGCCCTGGTGGGAGAAAACCACTATATTCACGAGCAACTCTCGCTGGGGGTGGGAGAGTGCGTGTACGGCCTCGGCGAGCGCTTCACGGCTTTTGTCAAGAACGGCCAGACCGTGAATATCTGGAATCAGGACGGGGGCGCCAGTACAGAACAGGCGTACAAGAATATCCCCTTCTACCTGACCAACCGCGGATACGGGGTTTTCGTCAACCACCCCGAGGAAGTCTCCTTCGAAGTGGCCTCCGAGAGGGCCTCGCGCGTCCAGTTCAGCGTTCCCGGCCAGTCCCTGGAATACTTTGTGATCTACGGTCCCACGCCCAAGGAAGTGCTCGAAAAGTACACCGCGCTGACGGGACGGCCGGCGTTGCCGCCGCCCTGGTCGTTTGGCCTGTGGCTGACCACATCCTTCCTCACCTCGTACGACGAAGAGACGGTGACGCGTTTCATCCAGGGCATGGCGGAGCGCGACCTGCCGCTGCATGTCTTTCACTTCGATTGCTTCTGGATGCGAGAGTTCAACTGGTGCGATTTCGAGTGGGACAGGCGGGTCTTCCCCGACCCCGCCGGAATGCTCAGACGGCTCAAGGAGCGCGGCCTCCACATCTGCGTCTGGATCAACCCCTACATCGCTCAGCGCTCTCCGCTGTTTGCCGAGGGGATGCAGAAAGGCTACCTGCTGAAAAAACCGAACGGCGACGTCTGGCAGACGGATGACTGGCAGCCCGGTATGGGGATCGTGGATTTCACCAATCCGGCGGCGCGACAATGGTTCGGCGACAAACTGCGCGCGCTGGTGGATATGGGCGTGGATTGCTTCAAAACCGACTTTGGCGAGCGCATCCCAACCGACGTGGTCTACCACGATGGCTCGGACCCGGTCAGGATGCACAACTATTACACTTATCTATACAACCAGACCGTCTTTGAGGTGCTACGTGAGCGGCGTGGCGACGGTGAGGCAGTGGTTTTCGCCCGCTCGGCGACCGCCGGCAGCCAAAAGTTCCCGGTCCATTGGGGCGGGGATAACGAGTCCACGTTCGAATCTATGGCGGAAACCCTGCGCGGCGGCCTCTCGCTCGGCCTCTCGGGGTTCGGCTTCTGGAGCCACGACATCGGCGGCTTTGCCGGCACCCCGCCGGCAGACGTGTACAAGCGCTGGATTGCCTTCGGCCTGCTTTCCTCACACAGCCGCCTCCACGGGAACGCCTCGTACCGCGTCCCCTGGCTGTTCGACGAGGAAGCGGTGGACGTGTTGCGGCTGTTCACCAAACTCAAGTGCCGGTTGATGCCCTATTTGTACGCGCAGGCGCTCGAGGCCGCGCACAAAGGCACGCCGGTGATGCGCGCGATGTTGCTCGAATTCCCGGACGATCCCACCTGCGATTACCTGGATCGCCAGTATATGTTGGGGGATTCGCTGCTGGTCGCGCCGGTATTTTCGCCCGACGGTGATGTCACCTACTATCTCCCTGCAGGACGGTGGACGAACTTGTTCACGGGCGAGGTCAAAGCAGGGCCCGGCTGGGTGCGCGAGACGCACGGCTTCCTGAGCCTCCCGTTGATGGTGCGGCCCAATTCCGTCATCGCCGTCGGCGCGTGCGATGACCGCCCGGACTATGATTACGGCGCTGGCATCACCCTCCAGGTGTACGAAATGGCCGATGGCGGACGGGCCACCGCTATCATCCCCTCCCTATCGGGCGGCGTGGACGCCACGTTCGAGGTGGGGCGCCGGGGCGACACCATCACGATTGAGCGGCAGGGAACGGCCCGGCGCTGGCAGGTGCTGTTGGTGAACGTCACATCGGTAGGGTCCGTCGAAGGGGGGACGGCAGGCGAGAGCCCTCAGGGCGTGCTGGTGCAGCCGACAGGGGATAGAGATCGTATCCAGGTCCGTCTGTAAAGCACGGGAGAGATTTAGCGTCTTCCTGCCTGCTGTGCCCGCCGGGCCACAGTCCGGCGTCCGGAGGGATTGCGCGGCTGACCCGGCGGGTTTACCGTTTGTTGAAGACTATTGAGGTCAGCCGGGGAGCAGCTCAGAGCGCAACTCCGGGGCATAAGTATCAATGATCTGAGGGGTAATCGCGTTGGCCCGCACCACGTCGGCGTAAAGGGAAGCGCTGGGACGTGGTCGGCGGCGTTGTGTGGCGGGGTCCAGTTCGATCAGGCCGAAGCGGAGAGTCCATCCCTCTGCCCATTCAAAATTATCCACCAGGGTCCAGTGATAATACCCCATCACCGGATCGCAGAGCTGGATAGCATGCCACACCTGATGCAGATGGGTCAGAATATAGCGGGGGCGCTGATCGTCGTCGCTGTCTGGTATGCCATTCTCGGTTATGTAGATGGGCAGTCCCAGGCGGGCCAGCCGCCTGATACAGCGGAAAATGCCGTGAGGATAGAACTCCCCGTAGCCGCCATCGAGTAACTCTGCTCCTGCGCTATGCTGGCGCCGGGTGAACATGGCCATGGCCTGCGAGCGGTCGAAGGTTACCATGTCGCGCGTATAGTAGTTCAGGCCGATCCAGTCAAGGGTGCGGCGCAGGCCGGGAGCCAGTCCGAATCCCAGGGGTAGCTTCCAGACCCCCCTCACCAGCGCGCTCAGGATAGCCTGGTTGAAAATCGCATCTGTATTCCCGGCCACACGCCGATCAAGCAACGAGCGCGGGTTCAGCGGGTCGAAGACACGCATATGATGGGCAAATCCGACGCGGGCATCCGTCTGAACAGCGTGGATTTGCCGGTAGGCCGCAGCATGAGCCTTGAGCATATTGCGCATCACGCGCAGCGCGGCCTTGAGGTCGGATTTGCCGGGTGGGAATTTTCCTTCCAGGTAACCGAAGAAGGCGTAGACGTTCGGCTCGTTGATGGTGCACCACAAGTCACAATAGCGGCCCAGCGACTCGACCACGCGGCGCACAAAACGTGCAAATAGTGAGATTGTCTCCGTCGCTTCCCAGCCGCCGCGCTCTGCCAGCCAGCGCGGATTGCTGAAGTGGTGGAGGGTGACCATCGGCTCGATACCGCGCTCACGGAGCCCCTGGAGTATCCGGGTGTACCGTGCCAGTGCCTGCTCATCGAAAACGCCCGGGCGTGGTTCAATGCGCGACCATTCTACTGAAAGGCGCAGTGCGTTCAATCCCATGGCAGCAGCGCGGTCAAGGTCGGCCTCGGCGTTGCGCCACCAGTCGCAGGCCAGCCCGGAGGTGTGGCCTTCTTTGATACGCCCGGGCTCCTGTTCCCAGGCCCACCAATCGCTATTAACGTTATCGCCCTCGACCTGATGAGCGGCAGTGGCAACCCCCCATTTGAAGTCGGCCGGGAAGTGGAAGGTAGCCTCGGGCCCTGGGCGTGTGAGTGGGACCGCAGTCGCCCTGAGAGCTGGACGTGCCGGCTGTTCAGATGTGGGCCGGGGAGTTGCTATGGCAGGAGCTGCTGCCTGTGGCGGAGCGACGCCTGGCTGCTCCACAACGATCTGCCCCAGCAAGAATCTGTCGCTCTCTTCAGCCGCCTCTTTCACTGCAGGCGGTAAAGTGATCGGCGCAGTTTCACCGGTCATGCTTTCCCACTGCAGGCTGGTTGAAGCCTCACTTTCCTCCATCCAATCCAGGTCCATATCCTCGAAGGGATCGTGGCCCAGGACCTCGATGGAAAGCGCGCCCTCTTCCCGGTTCAACCATTCGGTATCCAGACCCTCAAAGGGGTCATGGCCGAGAAGCCGCTCGTGTTCCTGACTTTCAGCGGGGGTCACCTTCCTGGTTTTAGCCATCCCGCATCACCCTTTCGACCAGTTTGAAGTAGTCGGCTGCTGCCGAGCTACGCGGAGAATATTCGTAAATGGTTTTGTGATGGCTGGGAGCCTCGACCAATTTCACATTGGCGCGGATGGGGTGGGTCACCCGGTCGGCGAAATGGTGTTGCAGGAGCCCCAACACCTCGCGATCCTGGCGTATCTGACGGGAATAGATGGTCGGCACGATCAGGTACAGGTGTACCCGGTGGCCGGGTATCCGGCTCAGGTTACGTAGTGTACCGAGTACCTGCCGCACACCCACCAGGCCCAGGTAATTGGTCGAGACAGGTACGATCAGCTCCCGTACGTACTGGAGTCCACTTTCGCTCAGTATACTTGCCGAAGGTGAGAAATCCACAATCACGTATTCGTAGAGATTATCCAGTCCCTGCATCTTCTGGGCGAGCATCTGCCGGGCCAGTCTGTTATCCCCCAGGCGCCACATCTCCCCTTCTGCATGGAGGAGGCTGCTATCGCTGGCAATCAGGTCGAGGTTCTCCCGCGCCTTGACGATGCAGGAACGGGTATCAACCTGCCCTGACAACAGATGAGCCAGTGAATAGGTATAGCGCACTCCCAGGCAGGTCGCCAGGCTTCCCTGGGGATCCAGGTCCACACAGAGCACACGCGCTCCGCGCAGGGCCAGCCCTGCTCCCAGGTTGATCACCGTGGTGGTTTTGGCCGTGCCGCCCTTGTAGTTCAGTACCCCGATGCGCCTGCCCATGTCCCCTACCCCCCTTGCCTTCAATACGGAGACGTGTGGTTTAATTGTACAGCGGCTCGAGCAGAGAAGCAAGACCGGCCTCAGCACCGGACAACTGCGAGCAGTTGTCCGGTTTTGTGTCACACCCGGCTCAGCCGGTCTCCAGACCACGCCCGACGTCGTCACGAATAGCCCAGGGCAGACAGATAAGGCGTGGCGATCAGCTTGGTGTCTCGAAGGGGCGGAAGCCCCATCCCCGGACTTCCTCCGCCGCACTGACGATCACGAAAGCCCTGGGATCAACCCGGCAGGCAATCCGTTCCAGATGGGGCACCTGCACGTCGGTCACAGCGCAAAGCAGCACATCGCGAGCTTCACTTGTGTACATGCCGATACCCTTCAGTGCGGTGACCCCTCGCCCCAGTTCGGTCAGGATTTGTAGCGCTATCTCCCGCCCACACGCTGTGATAATGGTCGCCAGCCGCTCCCGGGGACGCGGCTGCGGTGCCAGCGGACCGAGCACACGCTGCAGTCTTTTTCCCAGCCAGTGGGCGGGGAATTCCTCCTTCAGCCAGGCAAGGCGCAGAAGCACTGCTGCCGAGAGCAGCAGCAGGGTGAGATAAGTCAGCCCTACTACTGGTTTGTCAAGTTTTTATTTGTGGATACAGGCGCTTGAGCCGGATCCGAGCATCTGCCGTAGTGAATTGCCAGTTCACCCCCTTCTGGTTATCGTTTCGCTGCTGACACCAGGCCTGGGCTTCCTG
>Ga0209227_1000064_pt1 | contig 83810 bp, 73 predicted proteins | sample YNPBryantNP2012_FD_185815 | JGI IMG/M metagenome (GOLD analysis project Ga0209227, IMG submission 185815) | Anoxygenic and chlorotrophic microbial mat microbial communities from Yellowstone National Park, USA - YNP Bryant NP 2012 (SPAdes)... ...
CTCTGGTGCTGCTCATCATCGGCAACGGCTTCTTCAAGCCGAACATGTCGACGCAGGTGGGCCGCCTGTACGCGGCGGGTGACCCGCGGCGTGACGGGGCGTACACGATTTTCTACATGGGCATCAACCTCGGAGCGTTTCTGTCGCCCATCATCTGCCCCGCGCTGGCAGACGGCACGCGCTGGGGTTACCACGCCGGGTTCGCCGCCGCGGGCGTGGGCATGCTCATCGGCTTGCTGACGTACCTCATCGGACTGCGGTGGATTCAGGAGCTTCCGCCGGGGACGAAATACGAAAAGTCGGGCGGGCAGGACGCGACATCGCAGGGCACCGGGTACATGACGGAGCAGGAGGCTGCGGCGGTTCCATCCGTCCTGCCGGTGCTCTCACGCTTGGCGCCCGGGTTGCTCGTTGTGCTCGGCGGCGCAGCAGTTGTGGCTGCTCTGTTGCTTTGGCGATTGCGATTGACGCCGGCTGACAACGCGCTGGCCTTGGGGGTGGGCGGCGGCTTTGCCGCGCTGATGGCGGCGTGGATCTGTTCACAGGTTCGGATGGCGGTCCGCGACCGGGTCCTGGCGATCGCGGTGCTGGGGGTTTTCGTCGTGGTGTTCTGGGCCGCGTTTGAGCAGGCCGGCAACGCCATGAATGTCTTTGCCGACAAGGTGACGAACCGCTACGTCACGCAGCCACCACCGCCCCCTTCGGTTTTCCCGGAAGCGGAAGCGGTCGTCGTCAAGTCCAGCGTCCTGGAGGAATTGGCGAAAGCCTTCCGACGGATCTTCTCGATCAATCCGATGACGACGGCGTCGTTCCAGGCCATCAACCCGCTGTTCATCTTCATACTCGCACCGGTCTTCGCGTGGTTGTGGACGACTCTGCCTCGCCGCGGGATCAACCTCTCGATTCCCGCGAAGATGGGCCTGGGCGTCTTTCTCAACGGGCTGGCGTTCACCCTGATGATCTGGGCCGTGCGGGTCGAGAACCAGCCGAGCAACACACAGCTCGACGAGCTGCCCGCGGGGGTCTGGTGCGACGACCGCGGTCGGGTTGTCTTCCGCGACGCCCCCGATCTGGACCAGGAGCAGGCGTTCGCGTCGTTTGCCGCGTCGGCCGGCGGCACGGAGCGGCCTGCGGTTGTGCATGGCGGCCGGCTGCGTTTCGATCCGCAGGCGCGACGGCTCGATATGACGGGCGTGTTGAGCGACACGGACCGCGACCGCCTGCTGCGGGCCACGGTGTCGGCCGAGTACCTCGATGCGGTACGGCAACTGGCGCTGCGCTCGAAACAGGCGAAAGCCGAAGCGGGTGACCGGCCCTTCACGGTCAGCGTCTCGTTGCCGGACGTTCCGCCGGGCTTCGATCTGCGATACGCGGGGTTTCCGTCCGAGAAGGTGCGGTTCGACAGCGACGCGCGGAGTCTGATCGCGACCGTTGTGCTGGAGGATCGGGATTACAAGCGGCTGCTGCTGGCCGGCGCGGACCCGGCCTTCCGCGAAGCACTGAATGACCTGTACGTGAAGTCCGCAGCGTTCAAGGTGGGCGTGTGGTGGCTGTTCGCGTTTTACATCCTGTGTACGCTGGGGGAGTTGTGTCTCTCGCCGGTCGGGCTGTCGATGGTGAGCAAGCTGGCGCCGGCCCGGTTTGCCACCATGCTGATGGGGATGTGGTTGCTGACGAGCTTCTTCGGGAACTTTTTGGCGGGTTTGGCGGGCGAGAGTTGGGGGGCGGTGGACCCGGCCCGCTACTTTGCGACGATTGCCGGTGCGCTTTTCGTGGCGGCCATCCTGTGCTGGTTGGTCGGGCGGAAGATCGTGGCCATGATGCATGGCGTGAATTGAGCGGCCCGCGCGGCGGGAGAGTGGCCCCGGAACCCTGATGCAAATGTGAACCGCAGGGCGCGATGATAGCCGGGGCGCGGTGATAGCGCTAAGCGGTTGGCTAAGAATAGCTTACGAACGTCGCGGGCGATGCCTGCGGGCCCCGACGCGCACACCGGCGACGGCGGGCGGAACGGGCCACGGGGTTGGCGCAGTCCCGGCCAGGTCGAACAGGGTGGTCGGCACACGTGGGGCGTTGGCGACGAAGGCATCGAGGTCTTGGAAGTCCCAGCGAGCGCGCGGCACGCGGCGGCCATGTTCATCCAACACACGGGCGTGGTAACAGTCCACCAGGACGCGCGTCGCGAAGCGGTCGCACATGGCCTCTTTGCGCCGCGGATTCCGACGCGCGGACTTGATCAGGTAATGGTATAGCTCGTGCAGATAGACGAACAGCGCGAGCTGGTAGGCGTCGGCGATCACCACGCGGTAGATCTCGCGCCACCAGTGCGTCGCATTCGACTGCGAACGCGCTATGTGCGTCCACAGGTAGTACGGGTAGCGCACATGACGGCCGAGGTTCACGAAAATACGGGCCTGGCCGTAGAAGCAGGTGCCCGAGAAGTCCGCCCCGCGGCTGTAGCGTACGCGGACGACGAGTCGGTCATGCCGAAACGGGTACGTGTGCCGCAGAAACAGTCGCTCGAGTCGGACACTGTCCAGCGCCGTGGTGTTTCGGAAATCCATCCCTGGCTCCGTTCTCGCGTGCAACTATGAGAACCGGGGGTTGTAAGGAATTCAATTGCATCGGCGGCCGCAAACAGGCGAGCCCGACGAGGCAAGGCGTCGGGCTCGTCGATTGACATGCGAGGCACCCGCAGGTCGAGGCCGCGGGCATGGGTCGGGCGCGGTTCCGGCAAAGCCGGAACCGCACCGGCTTGGAGGTCCGCTTAATCGTTCTTGCCGCCGTTGTGGTCCTGCTCCAGCATTTTGCGGAGGTAGGCGTTCTCGCGACGGGTCGCTTCCAGGTCGAAGAGCATGTACTTGATGCCCAGCCGCAGGAAGTCGATGCTTTCCTGGATGGCGTTGACGCTCTTCTTGATCTGATCGTGGCGATCCTTGGTTTCCTGGGCGAGTTGCCGCAACCGCTCCCGCTCCCCTTCGGGTAAGGTGTCGATCACGGCGACCAACTCGGCCAACCGTTTCTGGAATTCGGCTTCGGTCATGCTTCTTTCCTCCTCGGGCCATCCGCGGGCCGTGGGTCAAGACCAGCCGCCGGGACGATCACGCGTCCCTGAAAGCGACTCATTCTACGCCTGTCCGTGTGGCGCCGGCGGGTTCTGCGCTACGTGTGCCCACGATGGCATGGATGCGCTTCGCGGTGGGCCCCGCAGCGGGCACAGATCGTGACTTTATGGGCGCCGCGGTCGTGTTGTCCGCAGACGGCATTCTCGGAGGATCGCACGTCGGGCTGAGTTCCGAGAAACTATTCCCATTGGGCTGCCGGTGTGTCGCACGATCGAATCGTGGCGTGCGAAACGTGGGACCGAAGGTGTCGCGGAGTGTTCGGCCCTTGAGTGGCGCCGGCGCTTGCGATACACAGGCGGTTTTGAGACCGGTACAGGGAACTTATCATGGAGCTGCCGCAGGCCCAATATGACGTGCTGACCCGTCTCGGTCAGGCCCCCGGGCCGCTAGCAATCCCCGAGCTGGCCGCAGCCTTGGGTTTGGATCAATCGCCCGTGACGGCGGCGTGCGCGGAGCTAGTAAAGGCTGGGTATGTTCACATTGAGGAGTCCACGTACACCGAGTTGCGCCTCGGCCCGGACGCCGAGCCGTACACCCAGAAGCCGCTGCCGGAACGGATCGTCGTCCGTGTGCTGGCGGCGTGTGGGGGCAGGTGCCGGATAACAGAGGTTCCGCAGCACTGCGAGCTGAGCGCCGGCGAGGTGGGCGGCTGTCTGCGGTGGCTCAAAGAGCGCGGCTGGGCCAGGAAAGAGGGCGACACGCTCGTGCTGACGGCTGTCGCCGAACCGCCTGACACCGCTCCGCCGCCGCAGCCAGACGAGGAGTTGATTCGGGCGTTGGCGGGCGGGCGTGTTGCGCCGCAAGGGGATTTGGAAGCGGAGGGGCTCCGAGTAGCCGACGCGGTCAAACTGTTGGCCCCGCGCAAGGGCTTTCTGGTTCTCAAGGAGCGGACGGTTCGCAAGGTGTCGCTGACGGAGGCCGGGCGACGGCTCTTGGCTGCGGGGGTGCGCGGGCGGCGGAGGGTAACGCAGCTTACGCCGGAGCTGCTGACCGACGGCGGCTGGCGGACGGTGGACCTGCAACCGTACGACGTGACGCTGGCCGCCAAGCGGCTGTATCCGGGGAAGGAGCATCCGTTCCAACGGACGCTGGACCGCGTGCGGCGGGTTTTTCTGGAAATGGGGTTTGAGGAAGTTGCCAGTCCATGGGTGGAGTCGGGCTTCTGGGACTTCGACGCCCTATTCCAGCCGCAGGATCACCCGGCCCGCGACATGCAGGACACGTTTTACGTCGCGCGGCCTGGCCGGTGCCGACTGCCGGATGAGGCGTTGGTCGACCGGATCCGGGCGACGCACGAAAACGGCGGGGATACCGGCTCCACGGGGTGGCAGTATCGCTGGAGCCGCGAGCTAGCGCAGAAGCCGGTGCTACGGACCCACACGACCGCCACGACGATCCGGGCCTTGGCCCGGCACACGCAGGGGCGGCCAGGGAAGTATTTCACAATCGGGCCGGTCTTCCGTCGGGAGACGGCGGACTACAAGCACCTGCCGGTGTTTCACCAGGTGGACGGGATCATCGTGGATCGGCACGCGAGTCTGGCGACGCTGATCGGAACGCTGTCGGCGTTCTACGCGAAGATGGGCTTCCCGCGGGTCAAGGTACTGCCGAGCTTCTTTCCGTACACGGAGCCGTCGGCGGAGGTGCTTTTGTACCTGGAGCGTCGGCGGGACTGGGTCGAAATGGGTGGTTCCGGTGTGTTCCGGCCGGAGGTGACCCTGCCTTTGGGCATTTCCGACCGTGTGCTGGCTTGGGGCCTGGGGCTTGAGCGGCTGGCGATGTTTGTGCACGGCGTGGAGTCCATTGGGAAGCTGTTCTACGCGGCGATGCCCTGGCTGCGGGAGGAACCGTTGTGCCGGGCGTGACGGACAGCCCGCCGCTGTCCGTGTCCGCGGTTATGGACGGCTGGGCAACGGGTCCGCAGGCGTGTGGGGCATCCGCATCGCGGCCGGAAAGGGAAAGTCATGCCGATCATTGACATGCCGGTGGACATGCTCCTGGCGCGGATTACATCGCGCATCGCACGTGGGCCGACTCGACGGCGCGGTGCCGCTGACGCCGGCGCGGGTACCGAGTCGGCCGCGACAGAACCCGACGTCACGCTGGACGATCTATTGACCATCCTGCCGAAACTGGGCTGCGAGGTCGAGGAAGTTGCCCAGGTACAGCAGTACATCTGTCGTGTCTGCGGCAAGATCTATGACCGGACGGCGGCCCAGGGGGCCCCACTGCTGTGCACGCATTGCGGGGTCGACTTTCGGGCCGGACCGCAGAGTCTCGGCGAGTTGGGACCGGGTCAGGTGCTACGCCTGAACATGCTGGCGGTGCGCCCGGACCTGTTCGACCCGGGCGGGATGGCGCGGTGCATCCGCGGCTTTCTAGGTATTCAGACGGGCCTGCCGCAGTACACGGTTTCGGCGGCGCGTTTGCGTGTGCAGGTCGATCCGCAACTCGGGCGTGCCGACAGCTATCGGCCGTGGATCGCATGTGCCGTCGTGCGGAATGTGCAACTCGACCACGCCACCATCAAGATCGTGATGAACCTCCAGGAGCATCTGCATTGGGCCCTGGGGCGCGATCGCAAACTGGCGTCGATCGGGGTATACGACCTCGACACGCTGGCCGGCGACGTTTTCCACTACGACGCGGTCGACCCCGACGGGCTGCGCTTCGTGCCTCTGGGCTTCGACCCGGTGGATCCGGCGAGTTGCCTTACGCCGCGGGAAATCCTGGAGCGTCACAAGACCGGGCAGGCCTATGCGCACCTGCTGCGGCCGTTCCAGAGGTATCCGCTGTTGCGCGACGGGGTCGGCACGGTGTTGTCGATGCCGCCGATTATCAACAGCGAAGGGACGCGGGTCACGCTGGGGACCCGGAACTTCTTCATCGACGTGACCGGGCTGTCGCAGCGGACGGTGGAGCGGACGCTGAACGTCATCGTGACGAGCCTGAAGGAGATTCTGCCGCAGATCGAGATTGAGTGCGTGCTGATCGAGCAGCCGGGCGGCGGATGTTCGGCGGGGTCCGACTCCGGCCGGGACGGGGCGTGCCCGGCCGTCCGTATCACGCCCGACCTGACGCCCACGGAGATGCGGCTGGATGTTCGGCAGGCGGCGGAGACGATCGGCGTGCCGCTCAACGCGGGCGAGCTGGCGGAGCTGCTCGAATCTATGGGCTATGACGTGGAAGAGTGCGGGCATGCCGACACGCTCCGCGTGCTGGTGCCGCCCTACCGGAACGACGTGATGCATCCGGCGGACCTGATCGAGGACGCGGCGATCGCCTATGGCTACGAGAACATCCCGGCGGCGCTGGTCCCCACGTTCACCGTGGGTTCGCCGCTGGCGATCGAGGAACGATCGGCGATGGCGCGCCGCGTGATGACGGGGCTGGGCTTCCAGCAGGTGATGACGCTGGTGCTGACGAGCGCGCCGGCGGCGTTCGACCGGTGGCGGCTGCCGCCGGACCCGCGGGCCGTGCAGATCGAGAACCCGATCAGCGCCGAGCAGACGATGTGTCGGGTGTCGCTGTTGCCGGGGCTGCTGGAAACGCTGGCGATCAACCGGCAGTACGATCTGCCGCAGTACCTCTTCGAGGTCGGCGACTGCTGCTTCGTGGACGAGCAGGCGGAGACGGGAGCGCGGGAAGAGCGGCTGCTGGCCGCGGCGATGATCGGCACGCACGTCGGGTACGCCGACATCCGGGCGGTGGCCGACGCGTTCGTGCATGAGATGGCCTGCACTTACGTCGTGCGGCCGGGCGAGCATCCCAGCTACATCCCGGGGCGGGTCGCGGCGTTGTTCGACAGCCGGGGGCGTCCCATCGGTTGGATGGGCGAACTTCATCCGGAGGTTTTGGAAGCCTACGGTCTGCGTCATCCAGTGGCCGTACTGGAGCTGAGCCTGGAGAAGCTTCTGGACATTCCGCGGAGCTGAATCGGAATTCGCCAACTGGCGGCGCACTCGATCCGAACCCGCTAGGCGCGTGGCGGGACGGCCCCACACCGGCGTGCGGGGTTCAGATCGCGCGCCGTCGAATCGTGAATTGGCATATAGCGTGCGAAAGCGACGCTGCGCCGGCCAGTGCGAAGGTGAGCGGGGTGGGGGCCCGGAGTACAATTCCGGCATGAGCCACGGTACGCTCGACGCGGTCACACTCGATGGTTCTTCACTGACGATCGAGGATCTGGTGCGCATCGCGCGCGACCCGCGCGTCGCGGTGCGTTGCGATCCGGCGGCGCTGGCGCGGGTGGGGCGCGGTTGGGAGCAGATCCGCACGATTGTGGCGGACTACAACGCAGCCCTTGCGGCCGGTCGGCCGCTACCCCGGGTCTATGGGGTGACGACCGGCTTCGGAGAGTTCAAGAATCGGCGGATCGCGCCGGAACACTTCGAGGCCATGCAGCGGAACATCCTTTTGTCGCATGCGGTCGGCGTGGGGGACAACAGCGACCCGAACGACCCGATCAACTACTTCCCGGCCGAAGTGGTTCGCGCGGCGCTGGTACTGCGACTGAATGCGTTTCTCAAGGGGCACTCCGGGGTGCGGCCGGAACTGGTCGAGTGCGTCACGCGGATGATCAACCGCGGGATCGTCCCGCTCGTGCCGACGCGCGGTTCACTGGGAGCCAGCGGCGACCTGTGCCCGCTGGCCCACCTGTTCGTCGTTCTGCTCGGGCACGGCCGTTACTTCGTCGTGCGGGGGCCGGAAGACCTCGAGTATCGCACGTATGCGGGGGTCGAACTGCGCGAGGCCGGAGCCCATCTGGCGGGCGATCTGGGCTACGAGGAACTCCCGCAACCAAGCTACAAAGAGGGCCTGGCTCTGACGAACGGCGCGACCTTCTCGGCGGCGCTCCTGGCCCTGGCCGTGCACGACGCGGAGGTGCTCGCGAACACCGCGGACATCGCGGCCGCGATGACCCTGGAGGCGCTGTGCGGTCGCTCGCGGGCGCTGGACCCGCGCGTGCATGCGGCCCGGGGCCTCGATGGTCAGTGCGAGGTCGCCGCCAACCTCCGGGCTCTGATTGCCGGCAGTCGCCTGGTGGATCGCGCCGACGATGTGCAGGACGCCTACTCCGTCCGCTGTACGCCGCAGGTGCACGGCGCCACGCGGGACGCGATCGCGTTTGCGCGGATGATCGTGGCGCGGGAGTGCAACGCGGCGACGGATAACCCGCTGTTTTTTCCGGGGACCGATGAGCCGTGGGACGTGCGGACGTTCTACGCGAATCGGCCGGAGAGCTTTGCCGACCGGCACGCGTATTCGGCGGGGAACTTTCACGGTCAGCCGCTGGCGCTGGCAGCCGACTTTCTGACCATCGCAGTGGCCGAGCTGGCGGACATCGCTGAGCGTCGCCTGCAAATGCTGCTGGATGCCCGGCACAACCGGAACCTGCCGGCGAACCTGGTCGCCCGCGGGGGGCTGAACTCGGGCTACATGATCGCGCAGTACTCGGCGGCCAGCCTCGTGTCTGAGAACAAAGTGCTGGCCCACCCGGCGGCGGTGGACTCCATTCCCTCGTCGTCGAACACGGAGGACCACGTTTCGATGTCGACGATCGCGGGGCGGAAGCTGCGCAGCGTAATCGGTAACACGCAGGCCGTGCTGGCCATTGAGTTGCTCGTCGCGGCCCAGGCGCTCGAATGGCGGGTCGGATTGCAGCGGGACCCGAACGGGGCGCCGTCGGCAGCTTCGGCGTCGAGCGGTTCCGCAGCGTGCGGCGCGGCGCCGGATGAAGCGGAGGCCGCCGCATTCGCGGAGGCGACCCGCCCGGAGCGTCGTCCCGACATCGCCCGCATGCTCGGCACGGGGACCGCGGCCGCGTACCTGGCCGTGCGACAGGTAACCGGACCGTTGCTCGAAGATCGGATGCTGGAGCCGGACGTGTGGGCGGTCCGACGGATCATCGACAACGGCGCGCTGGTCGCATGGGTCAACGCGGCCTTGCCGAAGCCCCTGGCGACGATTTCGCCGCTTGCGCGGGCGTCGTCGTAGCCTGTGAAGCGGTGCCGGGGGTGCAGCGTGCGTCCGGTGTCCGGGTCGGGGGGTCTTTTCGGCTACGCGTAGCACTCGGCTGGACCAAGGGCCTCACCGCCGTGGCCCTTGCGAAACAGGAATCGCCGCACGTCGGCACAAAGGTGGCATTTGCTGGCGTAGCCGGTGGGCCGTTCGACGTAGCCGAGGTTTTTGGCGCGTTGCAGGAGGGCGTAGCTGCCGCCGGCGACCAGGTCCGCAAGGATTGGGTGTCGTGGCCAGTTCGTCGCCAAGTCCTGCCAGATGGTCGGTATGCGGCGGTTGTCGGCCTGCGCCAGGACGATGCCGGCGCAGGTGCCCGGGAAGATGTTGCCGTAGGGGTCGATGTGTACGTGCCGGGACTGGAGTGTTTCCGCAGCGCAGTTCAGGCCGGCGAATGCGGCTGCCGGCCGGCCGGGCAGCAGGGGTGCGAGCGTTTCGGCCGCCCGTCCGGTCAGGCGGTCCTTGTGACGTGCCAGAGCTGCGCGATACGCCGCCGCGCGCGACGGGCGGTCGGGCAGCGGCACCATTGGGTCTCGCAAGAAGTCCCACCAGCGCACGATTACCCGGCCGGGGCCGAACACCCGGCGTGCGACCTCCACGCAGCGGCGAACGCGCTCGATCGGCACGTATTCCTGATGGAAGACATCGGTGCTGACGACGAGTCGTTGTACGCCCAGCGCGGCGAGCAGCTCCAGCCGGGCGCGCGTCAGGCCTTCGTCCTCGGCCCAGAAGGCGTTGGTCTCGAGCTTGTCCACCGGCGTGAGCCCGGCATCCCGGGCCGCCCGAATCAGTGAGATGAGGGATATCCAATCGCGGAATGGCTCGCCGCCGCTGAGATGCACGCGCATGGTCCGGCCATAGGCGGCGGCCAGCTCGTCGAGTCCGCGCCACCAGGCGAGGACGGTTTCTGGTGCGACGTGTGCGCGCCACTCCGGTCCGCTGTTCACGTAACAAAAAGCGCACCGAGCGTTGCACCAGTAGGTCAGGAGCAGACCGGCGAAATCCCAGACCGCCAGTGCGGCGGGAGTCTCCGAAGGTGTCTCGATCGTCGGCCTCACGCCTTGATTGTACGAGCACGATGGTTCGCGGGCGCTGCCGGGCGGATGTACAGGGGGCTGGACGGGTGCGGGCTGCTACGCGCCCGGACGGGCGATTCATATAATCCGGCCCGGAGGTGTTCTATGCCTGGCCCGTCGCCATCCGGCAAATCCGACCTTGCGCGAATCGTTGAGCGACAGATGCGGAACTGGGAGCTGGCACGTGCGCAGCGGGTGGAGCCTGAGCCCAGCCTGCATCCGCCGGAAGTCGTGGACTTCGTAGCGCTGTCGCGGGCAGTGGCCTCGGGCGGAACGGAGGTGGCGACGCTGCTGGGGGAACGGTTGGGCTGGCCGGTCTTCGACAAGGAGATTCTGCGGGCGATGGCCGGCGACGACCAGGTGCGGGCGAAGATCTACGAAGCGCTGGACGAGCGCGACGTGAGCTGGCTGGAGGCCACGCTCCGCGTGCTGATCCGCGGGGAGTTCCACAAGGACGACTACTTCCATCGGCTGACCGAGGCCATCCTCGCCTTGGCGCGACGCGGGCCGGCGATTTTTCTGGGGAGGGCCGCGGACCTCATTCTGCCACGCGACCGGGGGCTGCGCGTCCGCATCATCGGGTCACTGGAGCGGCGCGCGGAACGGTTCGCGGTTCAGAACAACATCACGACGTCGCTGGCGCTGGCGGAGATCGAGCGGCTGGATCGCGAGCGGGCCGAGTTCCGCCGCAGCCATTTCGGTCCGCACGCAAACGATGTGACGTGCTACGACCTGATCCTGAATCTGGATCGTCTGCGCATCGAAGAGGCGGTGGATCTGATTCTGCTGGCGCTGCGTATGCGGCGGATCGTGCCCTGAAAGCGTGGTGAGGGGGATGCGCGTGGGTGCGGACGGGACGACTCTGCGCACGCCGGGGGTGGTCTGGTCGGGGGAACGGGGTCACGGGCGGGGCGGGCTGGCCGGTGGCGGGGGACGTGAATGCGCGTCCCGTGTGTCGGGGTCGGGGGTGGTCCACAAAGGCGACGGAAAAAGGTGCGTGTGGCCGCCGGGCGGTGCCAAAGGGTGCCGGAGGTTGCGCCGGGCGCGGGTATTTCTAGACATCCTAGCATTCCTGGGTTAGGCTGGGAGCAGGTGGCTGGCGGGTGCCGGCCGCCGGAGGAACCACCGTGCTCCAGCCCACTCGCCCCCGTGCCGTCGCCGTCCTCCGGGCCCTCGGGTCGCTGCTGGCCCGCGGCCCGGACCGGCGACGGGCCACGGTGCGGCTGATTCGTCCTTGGCGTCAGGACAGCGCGCACACGTATCCGACGGTCGGGCTCACGCCCGCCCGCCTGCTGGCCGTCCTTCAGGCGGCCGACGCCGGCTCTCCGCAGACCCAGTTCGAGCTCTACGCGGAGATGCTCCAGAAGTGGCCCCGACTGACCGCGGTCGAGCACACGCGCCGGCTGGCCCTGACCGGTCTGGAGTGGGAGATCCTCCCGCCGGCGGGGGCCGAACAAGGGCCCACTCAGGTGGACATGGCGGTCGAAGTCGCCGATTACTGTCGGGCGTCGCTGCTGCGGATCGATCGGTTCCGCGAGGTGCTGGACCACTTGGCCACTGCGATTGGCTACGGTCTGGCGGTGGCGGAGCTGGTATGGGAGCGCGGGCGTCTGGTCGATCTCGTGCCCGTGCCCCATGGCCGGCTGATTGCCGACCCGCAGGAGCCGTGGCGTCTGCGCGTGCTGACCGAGGACGAGCCCACCCGCGGGGTTCCACTGGATAGGCAGCCGAACAAGTGGCTGGTGCATCAGCCGACGGCGGCGGGGCGTCGTGCGGGGCGGCCATTCGAGGGCGGGCTGCTGCGGGCGTCGGCGGGGCTTTATCTGGCGCAGAACCTCAGCTTCAAGGACTGGCTGATCTACTCGCAGATTGCCGGCATGCCGGTGCGAGTTGCCCAGTTCGAGCCCGGCACGCCGGAGGCGGATCAGCAGCAGCTCCTGCGCATGCTGGAAGCGCTGGGGACGGATGCGGTGGCGGTGTTTGGCAAGAACGTGGAACTGAAGGTCTTCGACGCGGCCCGGACCGGACAGCGGCCCTATGAAGCGCTTCAGGACTACTGCAACAACGAGGTGACCATCCTGTGGCTCGGTCAGCATCTGACGACGGATGTCCGGAGCACCGGATCGCGGGCGGCGGCCGAAATTCATGACCGGGTGCGGGAAGACCTGCTGGTCGATGACATCGCGCAGGAGGGCCACACGCTTCGCCGGGACCTGCTGACGCCGCTGGTGCGGGCCCGCTTCGGCGACGGCGTTCCGGTGCCGCTGTTCCGGCGGTCGCTGGTGCAGTCGGTGGACACGAAGACGCTGGCCGAAACGCTGGCCGTGGCGGTCAACCGGCTGGACCTGGCGGTGCCGCGGCAGTGGGCGCATCAGGCGTTGGGGATTCCCGTGCCGCGCGAAGGGGAGGGCGTCCTTTCGGGGAGGCAGGAAGGATGAGCCGGGCGGAGACGGACTTGGGCACGAAGGGCAAGGCGGCGACCCCGCCACCGCGGCCGCCTGCGACGCTGACGGTTCGCCCGGCGTTGCGGAGCGACGCGGTGCCGCTGAGCTTCTTTTTCGATACGGCGTTGCGGCGCGACTATTTTCTGCGGCGGGGGCAGCTCACCGACATGCTGTCCAGTCGCTACCACAGCGTGTGGGTAGCGGAGTTGGACGGGATTCTGGTCGGCGTGGCCATCACGACGCGGGGGACGCGGCTGGTCAACGCGCTGGTCCATCCGGCGTATCGCGGGCTGGGAATCGGGCGGGCGCTGGTGTGTTGCAGCGGAGCGCGCGAGGTGCGGGCCAAGCTCGATATGAGCACGGGTGACCCGCGCCCGTTTTACCGGGCGCTCGGATTCCGCTCGACGGGCGAACGGAATGAGCGGGGAAACATCGAGCTGCTGCGGCGTGAGCCACGCGGCGTCCGGGATGGCACGGGTTGGGGTGGCCGGTGCCCCCGGCGGTCGAACGGCGGTGGTGCCTGTGTAGAAAGCGAGGAGTGAACTGTGGATGCGACAAGTACTTGTCATGAGATGACGGCGGTGGCGGTGGGGCCGTTTGTGCGGGCGCAGATCCTGACGCGGCTGCGCGAGGCGCTGGCGATCGCCCGCAGGAACCTGGGGGCGGAGCTGGACCGATTTCGCACGCTGCTCAGCGAAACCCTGGAGCGCGTGGACGGTATTGCCCTGCCGCTGGAGGCCGCGCGGGACTGGAGGTCGCCGCGCGCTTCGCAACTGACCGCGGCGGTGTTGTCGCAGACCCCGGGGGAGCCGGTGACCGAGTTCCGGCTCATCCCGTTTGGGGAGGTCACGGTGGAGCGGCCGGTGGCTGGGGAGAGCTTTGTATTCACCCGGCGGCACGCGGAGTCGGCGTGTCGCTGGTTTGAGCAGATGGGGCGCAAGCTCGCGATCGACTACGAGCATCAGAGCTTCGATCGCTTCAACACGCGTCCCGACGGGTTGCGGCCCGCCGCGGGGTGGATCGGCGGACTGGAAGTGCGCGATGACGGCCTGTGGGCGGTGGACGTGACCTGGACGCCGCGGGCAGCAGAACTGCTGCGCAACGGCGAGTACCGCTACTTCTCGCCGGTGATTTTCTGGACGGACGAGGATCACACCGACGTGGCGGCGCTGGGGCCGGTCGCGCTGACGAACGACCCGGCGATGCGTGGGGTGCAGCCGTTGGCGGCCCGGCGCGACGTGGACGAAGCGGAAGGGGGCCGGCCGTCGGAACTGCCTGCCGACGAAGCGTTGCTGGCGGCGCGCCAGAAGCTGGAGGCGGCGCAGGCGGAGATCGCGCGTTTGCGACGGCAGTTGCAGCTTCAGGAGGCGGAGGCGTTCGTCGAGCGCGGGCTGCGGCTGGGCAAGATCGTCGACAGCACGAGCATGGACTGGCGGGCGGATTACCTGCGCGATGCGGAAGCGGCGGAGGAGCGACTGGCGCGGGCGCCGGTGCTCCTGCCGCCCGGACGGACCGTGGCGTTGACGGCGCGCGGGGAGGTGGCCCCGCTGCCGGCGGCGAATCGTGCTGCGCCGGCGGTGCTGGCGGGGTTTGGCACGCCGGCGATCGAGCCGGAGGACTTGGCGGTGTTTGAGCGTGCGGTGGCCGCTGGGCGGGTGCTGGGTGTGCGGCCGTAGGCGGAAAGCAAAGGAGCGACAGGCATGGCACTGACCAGTGATCGTAACGTCGATTTCTACGCGTCGGCTGAGCTGGTGGAGTTTCCGGTCAAGGACAACGTACGGATCTACCGTGGGGCGTTCGTGGGGCGCGACCGGGCGACGGGATACGCCCGTTCGCTCGTCGCGGGCGACGAGTTCCTCGGTGTTGCGTATCAGCAGGTGGACAACACGGGCAGCGGTCATGCCCCGGGCGCGGTCCGGGTGCGCGTGGTTCAGGGCAAGGATATCGTGCATGCGCTGACGGGAGTCGCGCTGGCCGACGTGGGCAAGGACGTATATGCCAGCGACGATGAAACGCTCACCCTGTCGCCCGTCGGGAACAGTCGCGTGGGCCGGATTGTCGGCGTGGAGGGGGCGAATCTGGCGCGCGTGCGCTGTCAGCCGCTGCCCAGTCTCAGCGGGGTTCTGGACAACGGGCCGGTGGTCAGCCTGGCGGATGCCAACGCGACGCTGACGCTGGATCACATGAACCGGACGCTGCTGATGGGCAACACGGCGGCGCGGACGCTGACGCTACCTCCGGTCGCCGCGGTCCGGGCGGGCGGATGGTTCCGGATTGTGAAGACTTCGGCGACGGCGGCGGCGATCACGCTGGATGGCAGCGGGGCCGAGACGATCGACGGGGCGGCGACGTTTACGGCGCTCGACGCGCAGTACGACACGGCGCTGCTGCTGTGCACGGGGGCGGAGTGGATCATTCTGAGTCGGGATATCGCGTAGGGTCGCGTCGGCCCGGGTGTGGTTCTGATCTGAGCAGGGGACTTACGGCACGAGGAGAAGCCGATGAGTGTAGTGATTGATACGGGCTTGACGTCGCGGGCGGTCGTGGGGCGGTTCTACCGTCGGTTGGAGGAGTATGCCCAGGCGGCCTGGTGGACCAAACTGGCGCTGCATTTTGCGAGCAACCAGGAATCGGAAACGTACCGCTGGCTGGGGATGGTTCCGCAGGTGCGGCAGTGGGTCGGCGGGCGACAGATCCGCCCGCTTCGCAGCCAGGGCATCACGATCGTCAACAAGACCTGGGAGGCGACGATCCGGGTGGACGCCGATGAGCAGCGCCGGGACAAGACCGGGCAGATCATGGTGCGGATCAATGAGCTGGCGCGCCGCGTGGCGACGCACCCGAACAAGCTGATCACGACGCTGATTGCCAGCGGCGAATCGGCGGCCTGCTACGACGGGCATTACTTCTTCGACAGCGCGCACAGCGAAGGGGACTCGGGCACGCAGTCGAACGTGATCAGCGCGTCGGCCGCGACGCCGACGGCCCCGACGGAGCAGGAAATGCATGAGGCGATCGTCCGCGGCATCGCGCAGATCATGTCCTTCCGCGACGATCAGGGTGAGCCGATGAACGAGGCGGCGCGCCAGTTTCTCGTCATGGTGCCCATGTCCTTCCTGGCTCCGACGCTGGTGGCGCTGTCCGGGCGGGTGGTGAATGCCACGACCAACCCGCTGGCAACTGGCGAGCCGTTTCAGGTCACCTGGGTCGCCAACCCGCGGCTGCCCTGGACGACGAAGTTCGTTCTGTTCCGGATCGACGGCACGACGCGGCCGTTCATCTTCCAGGAGGAGCTGCCGGTGCAGATTCAGGTGCTCGCCGAGGGCAGCGAGCTGGAAGTCAACGAGAACCAGCATCAGTACGGCGTAAAGGCGATCCACGAAGTGGGCTACGGATTCTGGCAGGACGCCTGCCTGGTCACGTTCGAGTAATCAGCCGCCGATGGTTCGCGAGCCGGACATGGTGTCCGGGTCTGTGCCGAGGCGGACGCTGCCAGGGGATTTCTGGTCGCCGCCAGGAGCGTGGCAGGAGAAAGTTGTATGGCGTACGTGACGTCTGAGCAGCTCAGTCAGCGGTTGGGGTCGACGCTGTACGCCCGGCTTACCGACCGCGTCAACGGAACCACCGCGAATGCGGCGGTGGCGCAGCAGATCATCGCGGAAGCCGAGGCGGAGGCCAACAGCTACTTGGCCCGGCGGTTCCAGACACCGATCGACCTGACCGCACACCCCGAGCTGGCGGATGTCCTGCGAGGGCGGGTCCTGGACCTGGCGGAGTACGCCGCCTGGAAGAGTTCGCCGTTCGTGAGCGATCCGCCGGAGCGCGTGGAGGCGGTGTACACAGCCGCGGTTCGATGGTTTACCGACCTTGCGGACGGGCGCGTGAAGCTGCCGGCGAGCAGTCTGCCCGCGCCTCAGGTTCTGGAGAGCGCGACGGCGCGGTACACGGCTACGCCGCGGGTGTTCACGGCCGAGGAGCTGAAAGGACTGTGAGGTGCGGGTTGGGGCTGGCCGGTGCGGGCGGTTTCAGACCGCAGCGCGGAGCGAGAGAAGAGGTGAACAATGGCCGTGGCATATGGGTCCTGGATGACGGCGCAGAGCGGCGCGGTGCTTGTGCCGGCGCAAGCGGGGAAGATCATCCGCGTGTTGAAGCTGGTCATGACGACGTGGGTCGGGGTCAAGTACACGGTCCAGTCGGACCCCGGGCCGGACCCGCTGAATCTGACGCCACCGCTGCTGGTCGGGGCCGGGTATTCGCTGGTGCTGCGCCTGGGACGGGGGCTGGCGCTGGCGACGCAGCGCGGCAAGGCGCTCGGCGTGTCGACCATGTTTTCTGGGAGTGCCGGCGAACACAGCGTCACGGTCTGGTATGAGCTGGTGACGTGATGTGGCCGGAAGTGTTGTCACAGCTTCCGTCGCTGGGCATTTCTGGCCTGCTGTTTGTGATGTGGTGGGCGGAGCGGCAGGAACGTTCGCGCAGCACGACCGGTCTGCGCGAGGCCCTGCAATACGCCGGGCAGATTGCCGACGTGAATCGGAATTTGCTGGATGTCATCCGGGCGAACACCGAGGCGCTGACAGCGCTGCGCGAGGAGCTGCGGATGCACCGGACAACGGAGGCAGAGTGTCTGTCACGTCTGGCCCATCAACTCGAGGAATTGGGCTGCGTGTAGATGCCTTCCTCCGAGCCGCGCACGCCAAGCCGCGTGCGGCGGCGGGGCACGTGCGGAGTGGGTTGTTGTTAGCGGCTTTCAGAGGATGGGTTCGGGCTGCCAATGGGTCCGCCAAGGAGTTACCGATGAACCTGACGGCACTGCTTTCGTCCGTCCGTCCGGAGACGGCGCGGGCGTTCGTAACCGCGACCTGGAGCGTGATTCAAGCGGTGCGCGCCGAACTGGACGAGTCTGCTCAAAGGCGCACGCCGGCGGGCCGGGATTACGGGGAGCGGAAACTGTCGCGGACCGCTCCCGCAGGCGGTTGGCTGACGGACGAGGAGCTTCGTCAGACCGCGGATGCGCTGGCTGAAGCCATCGCCGCCGAGAAGTGGACCGACGGACTCATCACGGCCCTGAAACTGCTCAGCGCGCTGGGGGGTGTGCTATGAGCCGCGGACAGGCGGGAGTGCTGCGGGCCGGCAAGCGGTGGCTGGGCCTGTGGATGGCTGTCGGCATCGGCGCCACAGGTTGCACCCGCGAGTCCGTGCGCATCGCTCTTGAGACGCAGCGGCGGGCGGATCAGGTGCAGCAGGCCGTCTTCGAGCGCCAGCACGAGGCGCTACGCATTCTGCTGTACCACGATCTGTTGGCGCGCCTGGCGGCAAATGGCGACCCGCTCACCGAGACGCAGCAGGCGGTACTCAATGGGGTGTGGAACGATCGGGATCTGATCGAGTTCTGGGCGCTTCAGAACGAGCGTGCCAGGGCCCTGCGCTTGCTGGGCGTGGAAGCGAAGCTGGCCAGCGATCAGTCCGTACTGGAGCTGCTCCTGAAGAATATGCAGGCACGCGTCGGGCATGCCGGAACTCTGGCGGCAAGTCGCCTGGGTCGCGACTTGGCAACTTGTGGACACTCTTCAGACGTGGCGGAACCGTCGTTGCCGGATGCGGAGTTGCCCTGCTCGCCGGTGCCGAGGGCGCCGTGAGGGAATCTTCAGTTGGAGGCCGCTTATGAGTGTCGGTACGCAGTCGTGGAAACGCTGGTTGTGGCCGTTGCGCAGCCGGAAGGTGCAGGTTGCGGTCGCGACCGTGTTGGCCGCCTACGCGGCCCAGGCGGATCTGGCGGTCAGCGAGGAGACGGTCGTTACGATTTTGAGCGTCGGCGTTGCTGTGATCCTCGGCATTGCGCACGAAGACGCGGGACGCGTCCGGGAACGCACCTGAGCGGCGGGGGCGCGCAAAACAGCCCCCTTGCCCGCGGGTAGAAAGTGACGCCCGCGAAGGTACGCTTTCAGAACCGCAAGGGTCGTTTTCGGTGGAACGGTGCGCGCTGCCACAAACCAGCCAGAACGCCGCCGGATCCGGGCAGGACTGCCGCTGCTGCTGCGGCCGTGCTGCGTCTTCAGGACTGCTGCTTTTTCTTGATGATGAGCAGAATGACGACGAGCACGGCTAGGGCGATGATGATGATCCACTGCGTGGTCGAGAAGAGAAAGCCCAGAGTCATTGGTTGTCCTTCCTGTGATGGAACTGAGCCTCTCGTTGGGCGACGTTCCGCGCCAAGTCGACCGTAGTTAATCGGGGGATCTACCGGGTGTCAACAAGCTGCAATTGATTGCGTCCGGCATGGTGGCCGGATCCTCGGCGGAGTTTGCCCGGGCGGACGGTCAAACGCAGGCCGGTCGTTCGCCGTTTTTCCAGACGGCTTAAGGGCGTGAACGTTGACCTGGTCAGCGTTGGCTTTATCGCATGTGCGTCGCTTAGTGGAGTGGCGCGGGTCCGGTGGGGGGGGCAAGCGTTCGGAGGCCGGGCTTGTGCGCCACCGACGGTGAGAGGGGCCGCGTCGCGCGGTGACGGTAAACCGTCGCGTGGACAACGTCCGTAGCGGTTAACGCTATGCTCGCTAAGCGTTTTATCAAAGGTAAATTACGAGGAGTACGCCCGGGGCGGCCGAGTTCGTTTCCAGGTTTGACGATTTTTCCGCCGTTTTATAGGATATTGCCACGATTCACGGCGCGTACTGGCGGTCGACGCTTGCGGGTATTGGCGTCGTCGGCGACTGCGCGACAACGCTTCACGTTGCCGACTTATCGTTAAGAACAAGGATTCAGGAGGAACCGGCATGTCGGGAAGACTGAACCGGCTCTGGGTGTCTGGTGTCGTGGCGCTGTGCCTATCCCTTGGGGTCGGAGGCAGCGTCGTGGCTGCGGGCGCGGCCCCCGACGATCAGGACAAACTGGCTCGTCTGGAGGCGCTGCTGGACGCGCAGCAGAAAAAGATCCAGGCGCTGGAGCAACAAGTCGCGGCGACGCGCCAGCAGGATGTGGATCAGGCGCGGGCCGAGGAGATGAAGAAGCAGATTCGCGAGATCCTCAGTGAGCAGGAGTTTCGCGAGAGCCTGATGCCGAGCACGCTTCAGGCCGGCTACGACAAGGGCTTCTTCATTCGCAGCAGCGACGAGAAATTCCTGCTGAAGTTCAACGGGCAGTTCCAGTTCCGCTGGACGTACTATCAGACGCAGGAGAAGAACCGGTATCTGGCCCCTGGGTTCAAGCGGCACGACCGCTCCGGGTTCGACGTGGCCCGCATGCGGTTGCGCTTCTCGGGTCACGCGTATACCAAGGACCTCACTTACTTGATCGAGCTCGATATGAGCTCGCCGAGTCAGTACGACACGCGGCTGTACTACGGCTGGGTGAACTACCGGTTCCTGGATGAGTTCCAGATCAAGGCCGGTGTGTTCCGCGTGGCCAGCACGCGGGCGAACTTTGGTGCGACGACGCTGATGCAGTTCGTCGAATACCCGATGATGGACGCCGTGTTCGGGTTCAACAACGGAACGGGCGTGCGGCTGTGGGGCCAGTTGTTCAAGAAGAAGCTGGAATACTATGTCGACGTCGTAAACACGCTCAACACGCCGAACACGCTGACGATCACGACGGACGAGGACCGGTACACCAACGGGCATGACAACAATCCGGCGATCCTGGCGCGGGTCGTGTGGCACGCCTTGGCCGGGCAATGCTCGGTGCCGATCGATGACGACAAGCACTTCGACACGCTCAGTGACATCGAGTGTCACACGCAACCGGCGCTGGACTTCGGCATGCACTATGCGTTTGACGAGAACTACCACGACGTCGGGACCGGGACGCTGCGGATTCCGTATCCGCGGCGGACGCTGTTCCGCAAAGGCGGGTTCGGTCTGACGAGCGCCGAGGGGCTCCAGATCAATCAGTTCGGCGTGGATGCGGCGTTCAAGTACATGGGGTTCTCGGTGACGGGCGAGTATGTGATCCGGATTCTGGACGTGCGGAATGCGGATCACCTGCCGTTCACGCCGCTGTGGCGGCTGACGCAGGACGGGTCGACGGTCACGCAGCACGGGGCGTACGTGCAGTGCGGGTACTTCCTGCCGATCCCGGGCCTGGAGAGGAAGCTGGAGATCGTGGGCCGCGTGGGCGGGGTGTCCGCGCTGTCAGGGGATCAGGAGGGGACCTGGGATTACGGCGGCGGTTTGAACTACTACATCGACGGGCACCGGGTCAAGCTGCAAACGGATGTGACCAAGGTGTCCGAGGCGCCGATTTCGAATTCGGCCTACAGTCTGGCCAACGTGAACGACGATGTGCTGGTCTGGCGCGTCCAGCTTCAGGTCGCGTTCTGATCCGGCCGATCATAGCGCAAGATTCAAGAGTTCCTTCGGAGGATGCGTTATGCAGCGAATGCAGCGATACCTGATGCTGGTCGGAGTTTGCGGAATCGCCTTGGCGTTCGGGCCCTGTGCTCCGACCTATGCCGACCTGACGCGCATGATTCAGGGGATCGGCGACGACGTCATCGCGACCGCGTCCGAACGCTTCTTCGATTTCCCAGCGCTCAATAACGGGGTGATGACCACCACCGGTAACTCCGATTGGGATCGATGGGTCCGCCTACCGGCCACAACTTTCCTACAGTCGGCCTGGAAAAACTGGGTCGAATACACCGTTCCGCAGGATCCGGCTGACGCGCTGCGCAGCGGAGCCCTGGTCAGGAAGTAGTCGGGCGGCGTCAGAAAACCTGATGTTCTTCGGGGCCGCATCCGCTTCGGCGGGTGCGGCCTTTTCGTATTGCCCTCGTGATGCCTTTTGCTGGGGCGGTCATTGCCGCCTTGGTGGGTGTCGACGAAGCCTCGAGCGAGAGGATGCGCGGACAACCACCACGTCGCAGTGTTCTGCCTGATTCGGAAAGCTGGTCGCGGGCAGATCGAAGGAAAAGCAGGGGGAAAAGCTGCTCACTGGCCGCGCACGTCCGTCCACAGGAGGTTGCGTGTGTAGTAGGCGGGGATTACTTCCGGCGGCATGACGCCGTTGAGGTCGCCGGTCAGATTGACGGGCGGTACATCCGGGTACCAGTTTCCGCGGTACTCGTGCTCGGGGCCGACGTTGACGGGTTCGCCCGGATACCAGACGCAGGTCTGGACCGTGTTTACCGGTTCAGCCTGATCAGCCCGGTACACCACGCGGGCGACGTGACCGTCCTGATAGAGGAAGTTCGCCGAGGGCCCCCGGTGACGCCACTGTACCGTGTTGTCGTATTGAGTCGGATAGCTCCAGTCGTGGCCCAACAAGGCGTATCCGCTGACGTTGTAGATGGCCGTCCAGTTGCTGTCGGCAGCCAGAACACGTTGCGAGGGGTTGCGCTGATGGCCCTCAAAGCGGCGCGGCCGGTCATCGCCGGGCGGGCCGAAGCCCGGACGCCAGTTCCATCCGCCCGCCGAAAGGGGCACGCCGATCCCATAGCTGTACTCGACGCTGGGACGATACAGGTTCTCGCTGCCAGGGGTCCCAGGCGGTGGAGGGCCAGTAAGCGAATTGGACGGCGGCGGGCCTTCGGGGCAGTAGCCGCTCTTGCACGTGGACAAGCGGCGGTCTTGGACGAGCACGTCGATCCACGTGTAGCGAACGGGGTAACCTCCGTCGTCCCACAGGGGGTAGTACTCGTAGTCGCTGAACAGTGACTCCAGCGCTACGCCGATCTGTTGAAGATTGCCGGCACAGCGGGCGGCCATCGCCTGACGCCGGGCCAGCAAAACGGGCGGTGAAAGGATGGCCAACAGCAGAAGAATGACGCCGATGACTACGAGCAACTCGGGTAGCGAAAACCCCCGCCTTCCCCCAGCGGCGCCTTGCGCGACCCGTTTTTGGGGATGAGCCGCCATCACGAGCTCACCAACCTCTGACGGAGGTGTCGGCACTCACGACCAAGGAGCGGTGCGCGAGTCCAAAGCCGGGGCAAGGGCGCACTTTCGTGTGCGCCCATGGCGTAAACCTGCGCCCGCACTCACTGTATGAGCATAGCCCTTTTCTTTTCAAACGCAAGCGGTATTGACGAACGCACGGGCATTTCACTGTTGCGGCGCGGGCAAGCCGCCATTTATCGTTATCGGTCGTGTCGCGGACCAACTTCAGCGACCGTCCGACGGCGGCCGCAGTGCAGCCTGTGGTGCCAGGGTCACGCCCCGGGAAGATCGGTCAGTAGCCGCTGGAAGTCCGAGCTGCCGGAAGGCTGGAAATCTGTCCGAAGCTGTGGGCCCTGTAGTCCAGCGTGCGCGGCTTGTCAGGCGCACTCGTGCACGGTTTTTCGTTGACTTTTCGCAGCGCTCGTGGTATGGTACGCATCTGGAGATGCAGGTATAGGAGAGAGTGAGAGAGGCTCGTTCCCCGCGGATTGCACCGAGTGGTTCGGTATCGCGCACGGGCCGGGATGTGCGCGGGCAATACGGCGGATCTGGACACGGAGCCTCGGGAGTTGTGGCCCGCGGCTGGCTTGGGCCGGAGAAGTTTCCAAACAGGAGGAGACCATGAAGAAAGCTGCATTGTTGTCCTTGTTTATGGCTGGAGTTGCGATGGCCGGCTTCGTCGTCACGAACCCCGGCCCCATCAACTCCGACGGTCCGTTCGGCTACGCCACCAACGGGTCGTTTACGTTCGACTACGGCGGCCCGGATTTCGATCTGGGCACGATCGTCTTCGAGGGCGACCTCACGAGCGGTGGCGTCGGTTCGTACCTCAGCGAGGCCCGCTGGGCGATCACCGGCCCGAACGGCGTGAATGGCTTCGTGCAGGTGGCCAGCGGCACCACGTGGAGCGGCACGGTGCACATCGGCCCGGTGAACATCAGCGGCGGTTACGCGCTGTGGAACAGCCTGATGACGGGTACCTGGCGTTTCGAGGCGTATGAGTCGTACAACGACTCAGGGCTCGACGCGTATTGGACGAACGTGAGCTTCACGTTCAACGAGTGGGTTCCTGTCCCGCCGCCGGCCAATGTGGTGGATCTCGGCGTGCTGGCCTCGCCCAATCACGCCACCATGAGCTCGCTGACGTACAACGGCACGTTGGCGGCCGGCGAGATCAAGTGGTTCAAGTTCACGATTCTCGAGGGCGCGGTGGCCCCCGATACCTATCTGGACATCGATACCGAGGGCAGCGCGCTGGTGACTAGCAATGACACGGAGATTGCGCTGTTCAAGGATAACGGCCTGTTCCTGAAGACCGACGATGATGACGGCAGCGGCTTGCTGAGCCAGCTCACGTTCGGCAGCGGCAGCGGTCAGCCGCCGGTGGGCACCGGCATGGCGTACGACGGGCGCGATGGTGCGCTGCCGGCCGGGACGTACTACCTGGCTCTGGGCGCGTACAACTCCGTGTTCGGCGACGGCTTCTCGGCCTCGTCGACCTCGACGAACACGGGCGACTTCGCGCTCAACTTCTACTTCAACGTGATTCCCGAGCCGGCGGCGTTCGTGCTGTTGGCGCTGGGTGTGCTGCTGCGTCGCCGCTAGGACGCGGTGGGGGTAACGCGTCGCGGTCTTCGTGACGCCGCGATGACCAGGAGCGTGGGAGGCTGCACAAGAGCGGCCTCCCGCTTCGTTTTCTGCGCCGGCACGCCCCCGATCGGCGTCGGTTCGGATGGCCCCGACTTGCGTCGGCGGTTCGGGTGGTCCCCGACTGACGTCGGGGATTGGGATGTATCCGCCAAGCGCTCTGGGGGTCACTCAGGGTTGGCCAGACCAGCCTGAGCGGCGGCTGCCACTTGCGCCAAGCGCGGCAACCAGGCTTCCAGGTATGCGACGTCGTGCGCGCGGACGTGTTCCTCTGCGTCGGCGCACAGACGGCTGATTTCGGGGTAGCCGTACGACCCGCCGGCCCCCTTCAGGCGATGCGCCAGCGTAGCCAGTGCCTGCCAGTCCAGCCGTTGGACAGCCTGCTGGATTTGCGCGAGTAGCAAGGGCAAACCCGTGACGAACTCCTCGACGATATCGCGCAGGTCGGGCTCCTCGCGTAGTAATTGGGATGTAAGCTTTGTCGGAGCCTCAGGTAATTTCGGAACGCTCATGACGCTTCCCGCCTCACAATGCCCGTGGACCGCTCTGCATGTTTGGCCCGGGCGCGACTCCGGCCGAACGGGTGGTCCCGGCGCCTGCTCGGCGTTACGATCTGTCCGGCCGGATACACCGATAGTTGTATGATCGGAAAGTTCGACCCGCGACTTGCCGGAAACACAGAGCGCGGGCCGCACCCGCAAGGCGGTAGGACGTACCGTATGCCAGTGGACGGCGCGCAAAGTTCGCGCCCGGAGGCCGATCATGTGCGGAATCGTCGCGTATATCGGGCACCGAGACGCCGCCCCGATTCTGACCGAAGGGCTGAAGCGTTTGGAATATCGCGGATACGACTCGGCCGGGATCGCGGTCATCCGCGATGGCCGGTTGCTGATCCGCCGTTCCGTGGGACGCATCTCGGCCCTGGAGCAGCGCATCGGTCGTGAGCTGGACGGGGCCACGATCGGCATGGCGCACACGCGTTGGGCTACGCACGGCGCCCCGACCGAGAACAACGCCCATCCGCACTGCGACGCCAGCGGTCGGCTGGCACTCGTGCACAACGGCATCATCGAGAACTACCGTGTCCTGCGGACCTTCCTGGAACAGCATGGCATCACCATGACCAGCGATACGGACACTGAGGTGCTCGCCAAGCTGGTCGGACACTTCTACGAAGGCAGTCTGGAAGAGGCGGTTCGGCGTGCCCTGCGCGAGGTCCGCGGGACGTTCGGCATCACCGTTCTGCACGTGGACGAGCCGGACACCATCGTCGCAGCCCGGCGGGGAAGTCCCCTGATCATCGGCGTGGGTCAGAATGAGTACGTGATCGCATCCGACGCCGCCGCAATCATTCAGCATACGCCGCAGGTGATTTACCTGTCGGACAACGAGGTGGCGACCGTGACGCGGCGGGGTTTTCACACGACGAACCTGGATGCGACGCCGGTGCCGAAGGAGATCCAGGAGGTCGAGTGGACGCTGGAGCAGCTTGAGCTGGGCGGGCACCAGCATTTCATGAGCAAGGAGATTTTCGAGCAGCCGGAAGCGTTGCGGACATGCATGCGGGGGCGGGTGGACCTTCAGGAGGGGCGCGTCGTGCTGGGCGGGCTGACCCGCGTGGCCCGGGAGCTGGCCCGTTGCGAACGCATCATTCTGACGGGCTGCGGGACGGCGTGGCACGCGTGCCTGATCGGGGAGTTTCTGATCGAGGACCTGGCCCGTATCCCCTGCGAGGTCGAGTACGCGAGCGAGTTCCGATATCGAAATCCGCTCATTGGCGACCGGACGGTGGTCATCGCGATTTCGCAGAGTGGCGAGACCGCCGACACGCTGGCGGCGTTGCGCGAGGCCCGTGAGCGCGGGGCGTTGGCGCTGGGCATCGTGAATGCCGTCGGTTCCACCATCGCCCGCGAGACGGACGCCGGGGTGTATCTGCACGTCGGCCCCGAGATCGGCGTGGCCTCCACGAAAGCGTTTGTGGGGCAGCTGGCGGTTCTGGCCATGCTGGCGGCGTATCTGGGACGCCGACGGCACATGAGTCAGGCGGCCTGTCACGAGTATTTGACCGCGTTGAGCCGCGTGCCCGACGCGATCGAGCAGGCGCTGGAGCTGTCGGCCCAGACGCGTCAGATCGCGGCCCGCTTCATGGAAGCGAACAACTGGCTGTACCTCGGCCGGGGGCTTCAGTACCCGATTGCCCTGGAGGGAGCGCTTAAGCTCAAGGAAATCAGCTACATTCACGCCGAGGGGCTGCCCGCAGCGGAAATGAAGCACGGCCCGATCGCGCTGATCAATGCCGACATGCCGGTCGTCGTGCTGGCGGTGCGCGACCACCTGTACGAGAAGGTGGTCAGCAACATTGAAGAAGTCCGCAGCCGCGGCGGCCGGGTCATCGCGATCGCGACGGAGGGCGACGAGCACATCCGCCGACTGGCGGAGCACGTGCTCTATGTTCCGGACGTTGCCGAGCCATTTCAGCCGTTCGTGAGCGTCGTGCCGCTTCAGTTGCTGGCTTACCACGCGGCGGTGTTGCGTGGCTGCGACGTGGACAAGCCGCGGAACCTGGCCAAGTCGGTCACGGTCGAGTAGCGCGGCTTTGCCCGCTTGGGGCGCGGAGGGCCGCGGCCGACGCGCGGCTCAGGTCTCGGGCTCGGCCGTCACGGTCAGCCCGACGCTGGCGAACTGTTCGACGTAGAGTTCGGCGCGTTCCCGGTGGGTGACGAGCAAGAGACTCGCGCCGGTTTCGTGTGCTTCGAGCGTACGCTGGATTGCCTCCGCGCGCGTCAGGGGCGTAAAGCGCAGAATGCTGGCAATGACGTGGTCGAACGTGTTGACGTCATCGTTATGCAGAATGACGCGGTACGGGGGGAGCTGCTGCGTCTTGTGCTCCGTGGCCGCGTCGAGCGCCGGGTCCGCCATACCCCGTGGCATCTGTCACACCTCCACCAACCCGCCACCGGCGGTCCATCACCCGGTTTCAACCTAGCTGGCGCCCGCGGCGAGCGTCAAGCCTTCTTGTGACCCGCGCGGGCCGACGGAGCGCCGGGGCGGGGAGGACGCTCTCTCGGGCGGTATCCTCCGTTGGTTCCCGGCGACCGCTATTTCTCGCCAGGTGAGGCCCCCGACCACCACAGCGCGGCGGCGGTCGGATAGAGCTGACAGATGCGGTGGCGCGCGGCGGCGAACTCTTCCGGCGTCCAGGCCCGGCGCTGCCGGATGGTGTCGAGAATGTCCAGCGCCGCCTGACGGACCGTGTTCTGCACGCGCACGGACCGGGCCACGGCGGCGGTTACGATGTGTGCGTCCACGCGTGGCTGTTCCGCGAGCCCTTGAAGAATGCGCACGCCGGCCGGGCTGCCGGCATCGATCCAGTACTCGAAGGTCGTGAGATCGGTGCGCGCCAGCCGCAGCAGCAAGACGACCGCGAGCACCGGCTCAAAATCCCACACACACAGTCGCAACTCGCCGGGACACGCGCCGACGTACTTCCGCAGCCCCCATTCGTCCTCGCGGAGAAACAGGAGGAGGCGGTCGTCCACGATTTCGGCCACCAGTCGGACCGGGTTTATGGCCCGTACCGAGGCGGGCACGGTAGAGCGGTCGAGCGTGGGCACGCGCAATCTCCACCGGTAGAACGGTGCACGGGGACTGACCAGCCCTGTATGGCGTGCCAGTCGCCTGGGGTGCACATCGAATCAGTGCGCTGCGGCCATTAGAGGAAAGCGGCGCCGGTGTCGGTCCGAAAACGTGAGGGCCGCGGATTCCCCTTGGACGGCACAGGTTTTCGGGCCGTCCCCGCGATCGTTTACGGCCTGCCGGCCGACAGCTTTTCTTCGACGCTGCGGACCTTGTCTTCCATGGTCTGCATGCGGTCGGTGCGCGTGCCGACGCGGAGCGTGGTGGAAACCCGCGGTGCCCCCATCTGGTGGACGACCTCATGGCACCGCTTGACCGCGGCGAAGACCGTATCCCATTCCCCTTCGATGTTCGTCCCGTAGGCGTGCAGGTGGGTTTTCAGACCGGCTTCCTGCAACACCCGCTCACAGGCCGCCACGTACTTCGAAACGGACACCCCGACCCCCAGCGGCACGACGCACAGATCCACAATGACATGCATCGAAACTCGCTCCTGGTCATTATGCCGCCGCGGCAGCCCCGGCGCGGGACCGCACCAGCAGCGCATCCAGACAGAATCGCTTCGAACCCGACAGCAGCGGTATCAGTGCCGCCGCCAGCAGCGCGATGTTCTCCGCCAGCTTGCGGCAGATGAATACCTCGCCCGTGCCGCACCCGCAATCGAACTTCACGGCACAGTAGCTGGCGAAATGCCGGGTGGGGTCCGTGTAGAGGCCCCAGGCGTGCAGCGCGAGCAGCGGCGTAAAGAACAGCAGCAACCCAACCACCACGAGCGCCGCCCCGCGCGTGGTCAACCCGAGCAGCAGCGCCGCCGCACACACCAGTTCCACCCACGGCATCACCACGGCCGTAAGATTGAGCAACACGGGCGGCGAGGCGGGCAACACGCCGTACTGGTGCGTCAGCTTCAGGAAGTTGATCGGGTCCATGAGCTTCATGATCGCCAGGTAGGCGAACATGCCGCCCACGAACAGCCGGGCCAGAAGCAGCGGCACGCCGCTGCGATCCAGGCGCCGCAGAAGCCCCTCATGGGTCGTCATCGCCTTCATTCTCTTGCCGGTCCGGTCTCGACCGGGTACCCCGCTTGGTGCCACTCCTGCCAGCCGCCTTTGAACAGGAAAATGCTGCCCCACGGTATTTGGCTGTTGAGCAGCTCGCCGCAGACGTGGAGGCTGTCTTCGCAGTCGCCACCGTTACAGTAGACAACAACCTTCTCCGCACCGAGCACGCGATTCAGGACACTCTCGATGTAGAAGTCGATGCGGTAGTAGTCGCACTGCACCGCGCCGGGGATGTGGCCCCGCTGGAACGGTTCGTCGGCCCGCGCATCGACGAAGACGTACTGCCCGGTCCCCGACTTCGGATCGTCGAAGAGCTGTTTCACCTCCGCCAATTCCACAACCTGGAACGGCAGCGACGCGTTCGGGTCCGGGCCCGGCCGCACCGGGCCGTCTGCCGACTGCGTGGCGGGTGCCGGACCGCTCGCGGTCAGCCGCACCGGGTCCGGCCGACGAAAGTAGTCCCGGCGCAGGTCGATCCGGTCCTTGCCGCGCACCGCGTTGGTCGCCAGACCGAGACCGGTGGCGATCAGGACCAGCACCAGCGCCTGACTGATTGTGCATGCCACGCGTTTCATCGGTTGAAGTCTCGCGCCCGGTGCTCGACCGGCGTCTGCGACCGGGCGCGGGGCTGGGGCCGTCACGCCTGATCGACCGGCAAAAAGAAGAACCCGTCCGCATGCGCCCCCATTCCCGCGCGACGTCCCGCGGCGCCGGATCACTCGTACAGGATCGGTTCCCAGAACGCCCGCGACAGGGACGGCGGGAACTGCCCGCTGCCAGCCACAATCACGGGAATGTGCACGGCGCGTTCCGGGTGCGCCAGCGCATCCGTCAGCCAGGCGGACGTCTCCGCAATCATCCGGGCCCGCAGTTCCGCCCACAGGTCTTCCAGTCGTTTTGCCCGGCGCAGCCGCATGTCAACATTTTATCCCGGTTCCCCCGCAGAAGTCCCCGGCGTTGCGCGCCGGCCCAACACCCAGAGCCCGCCCATCAGTCCTACCCCCACCAGTTCAACCGGCAACGCCCGTGCCAAGCCCCAGGCCGGTATCGTGTCCAAACCCCTGTACGCCGGCGGCAACAGGAGCGCGGGATTCGCGGCCGCTACCGCAAGCCCGATAACGCCGACGACAAACGGCACGGGCCAATACCAGGCTGGGTGCCGAACGCCCGTCAGACGCGCGGCGAAGTACGTTCCCGCCAGCGTGGAGAGGGCGACCGCAAAGTACACCTGGCCGCGCCAGGTCGCGCCGACCGCCGGCCCAGTCAGGAAGAACATCCCGACCCCCGTTATCGCTGTGGCCACCAGCAGGGCACTTAGCCCACGCGCGACACCGGCCGGCGACTGCGAGGGAGCGCTTGTGCCCCCCCAGCCACGCCGCCGGAGCATCCGCACGAGGTACCAGGCACCGCCGACCGCAACCAGAAGGTACGCGTAGTCGGGCAGCAGGCGCAGGTAGGGCTCGGATGTCGGCGGGCCGGGCCGCTCATGGCACAGCAGCAGCCACGAATCCATGGTCCCCCCGCGCCCATCGCGCTCGAACGCCCACAGCGCCAAGGCCAGCCCAATCACCATCAGGGGCCGCCGCCCGTCGCCCAACCCCCCGATCACGCTGGCCAGGACCGCGGCCGCCCAGATCACCAGCACGAACAATAGTCCGGCCGGCAGCCCCGCCGGCGCCGCCACCAGGACCAGCGGTCGATCCAGGCCGCGCGGCAACACATAGCCACTGAGGAGGTAATGTAGCCCGGCCCAGACCACAGCCGTGGCCAGCGCGAAGCGGATGCGGGTCAGCCACACGTCCAGCGCCAGGCGCGCTATCGCCGCACGATGAACCATGGCCGTAGGCTACCGCTCGTGCGGTCGCGCGGTCAACGTCCACCGCACGCGGGCGCGGGCCGATTTCGACGCCGTTTCGCATGCAGGGCGCGGTTTGACAGCGCGCGGCACGGCGCTATACTGGCGACCTGATTTGTGTCGTACCGCCGCAACCCCGCCAGCCGGTTGCACACTGCGGAGGCAGCTATGTTCGCTCGCGCCGGGTGCTTCTCCCTAGCGGCCAGCGCTTTGATCCTGCTGCTGGTCACAACGGCTGTAGCCGCCGACCCCGAACTTCCGTCGACGCAGGGCTTCATCAGTGGACGGGCCGCGGCGGCCTGGACGCACTGGGAAGCTGCGATGCAGGCGATTCTGACGCGCGACCGGGCGAAGTCCGAGGCCGCCTTCGCCGCGCTGCTGGCCGAGAACCCGTCTGCGTTCCGCGTCGCCTTGCTGGCGGATCACACGGTCCGTCGGACGACCCTCGGGGGCGCGGTGTTGCTGTTTGAGGAGGACCTGAAAAGCAATGCGCTGGGACCGGAAGCGAGTCAGGTCGCCAAGCTGCTGACCGACGGACGGGAGCAGATGAATCAGGCCGACGACGGGTTCTACTTCTGTCAGATCGGCCGCTTCGATGTCGCCGTGGCCAATTTCCGCAAGCTGCTGGAGACCAAGCCGGACCCGGTCGCGGTGTTGGAGTTCGTCGATCGGGTGCCGCGTCGCCGCGACATCCTGCTTCAGCTCGTGAGTAACCCGACGGTCGGGGAAGCATGTCGGGCGCTGCTGCGGGTTCTGGACGAGGGCGAACGCGAGATCAAGGCGGACCCGCTCCGCATTCGTGAGAACATCGCGCGCCTCGCTGGTCCGCCGCGGGCCTTCGAGAATGCGGTGGCGGCGTTGAAAGACTCGGGCGAGTATGCCATTCCGTTCCTGGTCCAGGCGCTGCGCGATCCGGCACAGCGCGAGTTGCTGCACGCCATCGTCCGCTGTTTGCCGCAGATCGACCGTCCGGCGCTCAATCCGCTGGTGATGGCTTTGCGGGTAAACGACGACGTGACCCGCCAGTACGTGATCGACGCGCTGGGCAAGATCGGCTACCCGCAGGCGGTGCCATACCTCCTGCAAGTGGAGCAGGATCCTGCGATGACCGCGGACGTTCGGCAGGCGGCCGCGGCCGCACTGGATGCGCTCCTGGCGCGGGGCGTGCCGTTCGAGCGCAGCGCGCCGGCGGCGCAGGCGTTCCTGATGCTCGCCGAGGACTACTACGCGGAGAAGGGTTCGTTGCGCGCCGACCCGCGTCTGGACACAGCCAATGTGTGGTACTGGCGTGAGGACCTGCTCGAAAACGTCGAGGTTCCGACGCCGATCTTCAATGAGATCATGTGCATGCGGTGCTGCGAGGAGGCGTTGCGGATCGATGCCAATCTGAAGCCGGCCATCGCGCTGTGGCTGGCGGCCAATTTTCGCCGCGAAGCGCAGCTCCCGCCGGACGCGGCCGACCCCACGCGTCCGCCCGAGTACCCGCCGGCCGCCTACTTCGCCCAGTCGGCCGGGGCGGAGTACTGCCTGATGGCGCTCGCTCGGGCCGTCGACGACGGTGACCCGGCGGTGGCGCTGGGCGCGATCGAAGCGCTCCGGTACACGGCGGGTCCAGCCAGTCTGATCACCGACGCGGGCGGTCGGCTGCCGCTCGCAGAAGCCCTGTCCTTCGCCGACCGCAGGGTCCGCATCCGCGCCGCACTGACTCTGGCCCAGGCTCAACCCGAGCGACCGTTCCTCAACTACCAGAACCTGATGCCGGTGCTGAGCGAGGCTTTGCTGCTCCACGGCGGCGCCCGCAACGCGCTGGTCGTAGATCCGGACGAGCCATCGGCGAACGCGATCGCGGGCGCGCTGCGCGAACAGGGTTTTGAGGTTCTGGTCGATGGTCGACTGTACTCCGGATTGGAGAAGGTCCGTGCGCAGTTGCCTGGAATCGACGTGATCTGCATCGCGTCGAACATCCGCGACCCGGACTTCGAGGCAGGCATGCATGCCCTCCGGTCGGAATTCCGTTTCCGCGCCACGCCGGTCATCGTGATCCTCAAGCCTGCCGCGGATAAAGCCATCCTTGATCTGGTGCGCTCGGACTATCGGCTGGCGGCTGTGGCCGACGGGGCGACCCCGCAACAGCTCTGGTCGGCTGTGAGACAGGTCTCGCAGGCCGTTGGGGCCAAGGCGATCACGCCGGAAGTCGGTACGCAGCTTGCACAGCAGGCGGCCGAAGCGCTGCGGCTGCTGGCCGTGACGCGGAACCCCGTGTTCGACATTCAGGAGGCCGAACCGGCCCTGCTCGCCGCCCTGAGCACGAAGGACCTGACGCTGCGTCTGACCGTTGTCGAGGTGCTCGGTTATCTCGGCTCGGCGCGTGCGCAGGAAGCGATTGCGAACCTCGCCCTGGACGCGACGGCAGAACGCGACCTGCGGGTGAAGATGTTCACCGCGCTGGCAGAGGCCGCCCGGCGACGCGGACGGCTGATTTCCGATGAGGTGCTCCGCAAGATCATGGATATCGTCGAGGCTGAACCCGATACGGTCCTCCGTGAGGCCGCCTCGCGTGCTCTGGGAGCTTTGAACGCCCCGGGCGAACCCGCCAGCCGTCTGATCCGCAATCAGTACCGCGGCTAGGAGTGCCCGATGTCCGTTCCCTGCGCTCTATTGGCCGTCTGGCTCGCCGCGGCTCCTGCCGATCAGGAGGTCGGCAGCGGTCCGCAGCCTTCGCCGACTCCGGTTTCGTGGGAGCTGGAGTTCCGGTTTTTGGACCCCAAGCGCATCGAAATCCAGCTTCCCGGGCAGGATCGGCCGGAGGTGTACTGGTACGTCGTGTACACGGTGGTCAACAACACGGGGCGCAGCCAGCGCTTCTGCCCGACCTTCCAGATTGTCACGGCCGATCTGCGTGTGCTCGACACGGACATGGGCATCAGCCCGCTCATCTTCGACGCGATCGCGCAGCGACACAAGCTCACGCACAAGTACCTCGTCCACCCCACGAAGGCCTGCGACGTGCTGCTGACCGGCGAGGACCACGCGCGGGAGTCGGTCGCGATCTGGCGTCAGGTGGACCTGACGTTGAATAACTTCACCCTCTACGTGGCGGGGCTGAGCGGCGAGACGCGGCTGGTGCCCAACCCGACGTGGGACCCGAACCAGCCCGAGGTTAGTACGGTTATCGGACCTGAGGGGCGCAAGCGCGAACTTCCCACGAACCCCAGAAACTTCACGCTTCGCAAGACCCTCGAAATCCGCTATACTCTTCCCGGGTCACCGTCGGCCGGGTTCGAGGCCCTGCCGGAACGGGGCGAGACACGATGGGTTATGCGCTAGCGGCCTGGACCGCCCGCGCAAGTATCAGACCGAATTCCGAGGTAGCAGGACCTATGGCACATAAGAAGGGTCAAGGCTCGACTCGCAACGGACGCGATAGCAACCCGCAGTACCGCGGCGTCAAGCTGTGCGGGGGGCAGCTCGCGCGCGTCGGCAACATCATCGTTCGTCAGTGTGGAACACCTTTCAAGCCGGGACGCAACGTCGGCCGCGGTCGCGACGATACGCTGTTCGCCCTGGCCGACGGGGTGGTGCAGTTCCGCGGCCGTCTCGTGTCGGTCATCCCGGTCGATACGAAGGAGTAACGCCCGGAACGCACGCGGAAGCCCTGCGTCCGCACGACTCACGCCATTCGAGCGCCGTATGCCAGTGCGGGGGGGCGTCCCCGCAGGCCGCGGACCCGATCACCCCGGCCAATGGGTTGCGCAATGCCGGGCGGGATTCTGCGCGCGTCGCCGCCGCCGGCAAACGGGTTCAGCCCCACACCCCCGGCAGTTTCCGCCGACAGTTGGGACACGAGCCGCGATTGAGACGGTTCTCCAGAATCTTAAAGCCCAACCGTTGGACCACCGGCTGGTGACAGTCGGCACAGAACGTGTTGTTACCCTCATGCGGGGCAATGTTTGATGTGTAGACGTACCGCAGGCCGGCCTGTCGCGCCGCCTCGCAGGCCACCTCGAGCGTTTGCACAGGCGTGCGTGGCAGGTTGGCCAGCTTGTACATCGGCGTGAAGCGGGCGAAGTGCAACGGCACGTCGTCGCCCAACGTCTTGTGGATCCACCCGACCATTTCCTCGATCGCCGGCAACTCATCGTTGTAGGAAGGCACGACCAGGTTCAGCAGTTCCAGCCAGCACCGCGTCCGCCGACGTATGGTCTCGATCGCCGTCAGCACCGGTGCGAGCTTGACGCCGCAGACCCGGTGGTAGAAGTCTTCGCTGAACCCCTTGAGGGAGACGACGAAGGCGTCGACGTACTTGGCGAAGTCGAGCAGGGCCTCGGTTTCGACGAACGCCGCCGTCGCGACCACTACTTTCATGCGGGCCTTCTTGGCCGCCATGGCGACATCGCGGGCGTACTCCAGAAAGGCGACCGGCTCCGTGTAGCTGAACGCGATCGTATCGAGCTTCTTTCTGCGGGCGTACGCGACGGCCTGGTCCGGGGTCAGCGGGACCGTCTTGAGCTCATCCGGCATCTTCTGCGACTGTTCCCAGTTCTGGCAGTAGATGCAGCGCAGGTTGCAACCCCCGACGCCGATCGTCAGCGTGTGCGTCCCCGGGCGAAAGTGGTTCAGCGGCAGCTTCTCGATGGGATCCACGTCGAGAATGCAGGGATTGTTGTACGCGCGCGTGAGCAGTCGGCCGCCGACGTTCGTCCGCGTGCGGCAAAAGCAGGTCTCCCCGTCTTTCAGGACGCAGTGCAGCGGGCACACGAAGCACTGTATCTTCTGCTCGGGCAGGCGGTCATAGAAGTCGATCTCGCGGCCGCAGGCCAGACCGCCGGGAACGTCCCTACCGTCCTGACCGACCGCGAGTCCGGCGAGCCAGGCGCACGCGGCGCACTGCCCCGCGCTGACGAGGAAGTCCCGTCTCGTCCACCCTGATACCGTCCGAGCTAACCCGCGCATGGCCGCTCACCGCTTTCGGGCCGCACCCTTGCCGGGCAAGGCGCAGCCGCGGTCGCAGTTTTCCGCCTGCGGACCTTTGGTCAGGTCGGCCGGCTGCGGCGTCAGGCCGGCGGCAAGCTGCTCGCCGCGCTCCCGGAGCTGCGCGATGAACCACGGATTCAACATGAACTGCGTGATGCGTCCGGGACGACCCTGCGCGCGAGCGACAGTCTCCAATTCTTTGCGTACCTGGTCGAGGCGGTCGGGAGGCGTGATCTTCGCCGCGAGTTCCGCCTTGTCGAGCTCGAACTCGCTGTCGCTCATGCGGGCCGCCTGCCGCGCCGTGCGCCGCAAGACGTTGGCCCGCTCCTGCCGTTCCCACTTGGTCAGTTCGCCGTGGTGTTTGGATTCTCGGTCCAAGAGCTCTCGGATGGCGCGCTCCAGATCGGGGCCGGCTTGCTGGCGGGCCCGCTCGAGCCAGTGCTCGTAAGGCGAGTTGTCCTTGGCCTGGCCGACGCGGACCGGGTCCTTGAGGTTCTTAGGCGGTATCAGACAGGCCTTATAGTCGGCCAGCACTTCCCGCTGACCACGGTTGAGCACTTCTTCGACTGCCCGCTCCAGCGCGACGGCGGAAGACGCGTCGCCCGCCACTGCGGCCGTTGGACGCACCCCGGCTGCATGTGCGTCGTACAGCGCCACGATGCGTTCGATCTGCGGCTGCGTCAGATACAGTCCGTTGATGAGATTCCAGTTGTTGATTTCCCGCCGCAGGTCGCGCACCTGCTCGAGCTGTTTCTCAAACTCGTCGCGCGGGAACTGCGCCGTGCCGTTGAGTTCGACATCGACGGCCTGCCGCAGCGTGGCGGAGGGTTGCACGCCGGCCAGCGAGCAGACCGCGTCGTACGCTGCCGGACACAGCACATGGCGACCGAATTTCCCGCAAGTCGGGTGCTTGCGTGCCTGGAGCTCTTCGAGCTCCGCGTGGAGGGCCGTCAGACGCTCGTTCGCCGCCGCGTCGCGGCGTGCCGCGCGCCGGGGACGGGCGCGCGACTCGAGCTGACGCAGTTTCTCCCGCTGGGCAACCGTCAGCACGCGGAGGGCTTCTTGCTCCAGCGCCAGCAAGGCGCGATCGAAGCGCTCGCCGCTCTCGATCTCCGCGTGGTGAACCCGGGCCGTGCGCCGCTCCACCTCGCGGCTGAAGCCCTGGTTCAGGCGGTCCTCGGCGGCGAACGCGGTGTACGCCTCCCGCATTTCCGGCAGCAGCGCCGTGAGCTCTTCGTAGCGTTGTATATGCAGGGTGGCCGCCCGCTCCAGGACCAGCAACAGGTTGCGGGCCTGGTTCGGCGTGAACTGGAGATCGACGAGTAGCTGCCGGGCGCGAGCCGCATCTTGTTGGTATTGCCGGTGTGTGGCGGCGGTGGCGGGAGCCGGCCGCTCCTCCTCCGCCCACGATGGGGATAGGCTGGTCGCGCACAGCCCGATAATGAAGAAGACACTGGGGCCCCCCGGTGTTGCCAATCGCCAGCGACCCATTCGCCGTCCTCCAGTCATGCCTCTGTACAGGATAACGTGCCAGGCGGGCCGGTATTACGGTTTTTTTCACGGGCGCCCCGGGCAGACGTAGGCGAGAAGTCCATCCGCGTACCGCAAAAGCGTGGTAGGATCGGCAAGCAGCGGCGGAGGTTGGCACCATGACATACAGACGAGGTACGGTACGGCCAAGCGGGGTGACGCTCATGGCGTGTGTGTTGGCCGCGGCCAGGCTGGCCAGCGGCCAGACGCCGGAGTTCCGGGCGATGTGGGCCAGTCGGTTCGAGTGGCCCAACGCGGATCCGAACACCTGCCGGGCCACGATCGACCGGATCATGGACGACCTCGCCGGGGCCAACTTCAACGCTGTCTTTTTCCAGATTCGGGGTCAGGCGGACGTTCTCTACCCGTCGCCCTATGAAACGTGGTCGCCCTTGCTCGGCGAGACAAACCCGGGCTGGGACCCGCTGGCCCATGCGATTGCGGCGGCCCACGCGCGCGGCATTGAGTTTCACGCCTACATCAACGCACACACCTGTTGGCAGAGCGCCCCGGCGTCGGCCCACACGTTGCCGGCCGATCCGAACCATCTCTTCTACCGACATTGCAACGCCAGCGATCCGCAGGCGCGGGACTGGCTGCACCACAACACGCCGGACAACCCTGTTCAGTTCAGCGAGAGCGACTACGTCTGGATCACGCCGGGCGTGCCGGCGTACCAGGCGTATTTCCGCCAACAGGTCCTGTACGTTGTGGAGCACTACGACGTGGATGGCGTGCATTTCGACCGCATCCGCACGCCGTGGTCCAACCAGCCTTCGTATGACCCGATCAGTCTGGCACGCTTTGCCGATCCGCAGAGCAATCCCGGCAACCTGGACTTCACGCGCTGGACCGCCGACCAGATCACCCGCATGGTCACCGACGTGTACGCGGCCATCATGGCCGTCAAGCCGCAGGTGAAGGTCAGCGCCGCGGTGTACTCGAACCCCAGCACCGCGCCCAGCGCGCAGCATCAGGACGCGCTCGCGTGGGCGCGGGCCGGGGCGATGGACATGCTGGTGCCGATGATGTACTTCACGGGCGGAGCGGGCTCCACGTGGGACACGCGGCTTCAGCAGTGGCTCGCCGGTTGCGCGGGACGGCATGTGGTCGCCGGTCATATCACGAGCCAGGGATTGGCCTCCCTGCTCGAGCAAATTGCTCTGACGCGGACCCGCGGCGCGCAGGGAAACAGTCTCTTCTCCTGGAGCTCCTTCTCCTGGTGGAACGACTACCGGGCGCAGGTTTACACCGGCCCCGTCCCTCGACCGGCGATGAGCTGGAAGAGCAACCCGAACACCGGAATCGTGTACGGCTACATCACGGACGCGGCCGGAACACCACTCGTCGACGTGCAGGTTCGCCGCGAGGGTTCGGACTACGTGGCGCTTTCCAGCGGAGACGGCTTCTATTCGTTCCTGCTGGTCCCGCCCGGCACGTACGCGCTGACCGCGTCCCGTCCGCCCTACCCGCCGGTGGTCGCGTCCGGCGTGGCGGTCAACGCCGGGGCGGCTGTTCGTCGGGACATCGTCCTGGGCGAGCCGATGCCACCAATTATCGGGGAGGTGACGCCGGACCCGGATAGCGCGGTAGCAAGACAAGAGTATGTCCGGCGACTGACCTTGAGCCAAGGTATGGCGAGCGCGTGGGTGCTGATGACGGGGCCGCCGGGTGCGAACGTGGATCAGTCTGGGCGCGTGAGCGGCTGGCATCCGCGCGACGCAGACGTCGGGCGAACATTCGAATTCGCGGTGCGGGCCGCAAATGCCTACGGGTACGACGACGAGGCCTGGCATGTTCTGGTGACCCCGCGCCCGGCATGCAGCACTCTCAATATTACGGGGTTCGAAGGTTACGCAAACGGCACGCAGGTGCTATTCCGTCCGCCGCGCTACAGCGGCAGCACGTCGGCCCATCTGCTCAGTTCGCCGAACGTGGCCGAAGTGACGGACGCGGTCCCCGCGTACAGCGGCAGCGGCTCGTGCCGCGTGCAGTGGCAGTGGGTGGACGCGTCGCCGCAGCGCTGGATGCGGTTGACGACGCACAACGCGGCGAACGTCCCGAACCCGACCGTGGCTTTGGATCGGCCGATCCGCGTCCGCCTGCGACTGGACGCAGGACGCCTGCGGCTGGCGATCGGCATCCGCGAAACGGGCACGACCGCCGAGCTGGGACAAGATGGCGGGACGAGCGGGACGATCGAATGGGTCGGCGTAACGTCGGATGTCGAGGGCGCACCGCAAGGTCGATTGGTCGAGGCGCTGCCGGGCGTCTGGCAAACGTTCGTCTTCGACCCGGCCTCGGATCCGATCTACCCGATGACGGGCGACGGGGCTCTGTATAGTGCTAACAACCGCGGCGTTTTCGAGCACCTCGCGTTCTCGCTGGTGGACTCGGCAGGGCCATTCACGGCGTACGTCGACGATGTGGACCTGCTATGTCCCGGGCCGGAGTCCGGCGACCTGAACGGCGACGGCCAGGTGACGGCGGCCGACTTCGAACTTCTGGTACCCTGCTTGCACGGGCCTGACACGCCGGCCGGCGTTGAGTGTCTGCGGGCCGACGCGGACGCGGACGGAGACGTGGACCTGGCCGATTTCACTGCCTTCCAAGTGCTGTTCGCCGGTGCGGGGAGCTGAATCGGAATCGGCAAACTGGCGGCGCGCTCGATCAGGAACGGCACGCGCATGGCGCGAGGGAGTTGCACTGGCGTGCGGCGTTCAGATGGCGCGCCGTCGAATCGTGAATCGCCATAAGGTTGTGGCGGCTGCCGGCGTGAAGCACGTGCAGGGGTGCGTTCGCGACGCCGACGGGCTCTGCTATTGCTCCGCGTCATCGGCGGAGTTCAGGGTGAAGACGCCGGTTACGACGCCATCGAGTATGGCCTTGATCCCCGTCTCGATCTGCGGAAAGGCCGACTGCTTGAACGCCCGGATCGCTTCGTCGCCGCATTGAATGTTGAGCAGCAGCGGAGCGGCGGCCAGCGCGACCAGTGCGCGTCGCCGGCGGTACCTGCGCGGGCAACGTGGGTTGGGTGTCGGGCAAAGTGGCGTGGCACACATGCGTGGAACCTCGCAAGGGACAAGCGGCTGCGTCATTTCAGCCGCCGAGCCGGCCGCCGGTGCCTCCGGCGGTCCCACACGGGGTGGGTGCAAGCTGCGTGCCGCGTTCTCGCCGCCGAGCCGGTCGACCCGTACACTGGTGTCCGCGCGCTGCGCGCGGAGCCCCGATCGTGCGCACGGCGCACCGACCGAGGCAATGGTCCAGAGACATGAGCGAGGTGATTTCGAACATCGGCCGGGTGTACCTGCGTTGGGCGCTGACGGACGGTGTTGGCCCGCTGCTATTTTCGCGCCTGCTGGTCCAATTCGGCGACGCCGAGCGCGCTTTGGGCGCCGCCGCGTCCGAACTCCAGCTCGTCAAGGGGATCGGTGAGGAAACGGCGGGCAGAATCCTGCGCGGGCCTGCTCAGGAGACGCTGGAACGCGAGATCGAAGAGGCCAGCCGGCACGGCGTACGCATCATCTGCCGTGCCGACCCGGATTACCCGGAGGGGCTCAAGCGGATCCCTGACGGCCCCATCGTGCTGTACGTGAAGGGCGAACTCCGACCCACGGACGCCATCGCGCTGGCCATCGTCGGCAGTCGGCGCTGCACGATCTACGGCAGCGAGCAGGCCCGACGGTTCGGCGAACTGCTGGCGGGCGCGGGGTTTACGGTCGTCAGCGGGCTGGCACGTGGCATAGACGCCTTCGCACACCATGGAGCGGTGGACGCGGGTGGACGCAGCATCGCTGTCATGGGCTGCGGACTTACGGAGGTCTATCCGCCTGAGAACGCTGCACTGGCTCAGAAGATCCTTGAAAACGGGGCGTGGGTTACGGAATTGCCGATGCAGGCCGCGGTTCGCGCGGAGAATTTTCCGAGTCGCAACCGGATCATCGCCGGAATGACGCTGGGAACGCTGGTGGTTGAGGCCGCCGCCCGCAGCGGTGCGCTGATCACGGCGCGGCTGGCCAGCGAGTACAACCGCGAGGTGTTTGCCGTTCCCGGCCGCGTGCAGGACCCTATGTCTTTCGGAACGAACGCGTTGATCCGTGACGGAGCCGCCAAACTGGTGATGAGCCTGGAAGATATCCTGGATGAGCTGGGCGAGGTCGGCGAGCGGATGCGCCGCGTGATTGACACCGGCGCAAGCCGAGCCTCTGCCACGAACGACGCCGCGCAGAGCGAGGAGCCGGGTGCCGCGCGGCCACCAGGGCCCTTGTCCGCCGCCGAATCACGAGTGTACGAAATTCTCGGCTATGATCCGGTTCTCCAGGACGTTGTCCTGCGGGCGGCGGAGTTGCCCGCCGGAGAAGTCCTGGCGGCTTTGACGGCTCTTGAGCTGAAGGGTCTGGTTCGGCGGCTGCCGGGGAATCTGGTCGTGCGGCGTGGCACGACGTAACCTTCGCCCCGCGACGCAGCGGGAGCGCGGAGTCGGATGCGGTGAACTACCTGGCGCATTTCGTGTTCAATCACGAAGTCTGCGGGCTGCCGGCAGATCCCTACTTCGTGGCCGGTGTGATTCTGCCTGACCTGTGGCCGCGGTACTCGCGCAAACGCCGCATTCGGTGGGCGGCGGTGCGGGCTGCGCAGCCGGCGTGCGCGGCGGAGCACAATCTGCGAGCGGGCCTGCTGAACCACATTGCGGTCGACCGGGCGTTTCACATTCTGCCGCGGTTCATGCGCTGGCAGGAGGCGGTGAAGACCGCCCTCGCCGATTCAGCGCTTCATCCTGCCGTGGCAGAGTTTACGGCGCATGCCGCGGTCGAGCTTGCACTGGACCATCACTTGCTGCAAGGGGACGGGCAGCTCGCGGATCGTTTCTATAACATTCTTCGCAGATGTGACTTAGAGTTTGTTTGCGAGCGTGTGGCCGTCTTGGGTTGCGTACAGACCTGTGGTCTGGGAGACGTGCTCGCCCAGTTCATCGGGCGGCGTTTCCTGCGGACGTACGCCACACCTCAGGGGATCCAGAACGCTTTGGGGTTGGTTCTCGGCATGGTGGGAGTACCGCTTCCGGCCAGCGAGCTTCTGGAACAAGCGGTGACCGGCGCGGTGCGGGCGGTCAGTCCGTACGGGCTGTGGGAGGATCTCGCCGCAGTTTCAGTCGCCGATAAGATGGCACCGGTCGTGCCTTGTGGCTTGGTCATAGTCCGATAACCGGGGACTGCGAATTCCAAAAACCTGTTGAACGGGACCGGCCCTCGCGTTTATACTGGCGCTACGGTTGAGGAGCAGGGAGTCAGGAGTTGGGAGCGGAAGCGCTCACCCCTCTTCAGATCGCGGTGTTCCTTGGCACGGATGCTCACTGACATGGGCTGGTGCCGCATTTCGGAGCCCGGACTGACGTGAGGCGAGCGCGTGAAAAAGGAGGCGGAGGCAGCTCAACGAACGGGTGGAAACGCAGACGCAATCGAACGGTATGACGGCGTGCCGGGCGATACACAGACGCCCGGGGCACGCGTGTGTGAGGTTTGGTTGGACAGTTCCGCGAACACTTCACGAGGAAAGGAGGCGCGAGGAGTGGGAAAACCGGGCGCCCAACAAACGATGCTGAGGGGCCGCTCGTGCAGATATCCGTGTCGGCGCACTTCGCCGCCGCCAGCACATCAACGCGGCGATCGCGAAGTGCAGGTTTGGGTGAAGGGTTCGAAGTTTTGAGGGTTTTTTGTAAGGAGTCACGTGATGAGGAGTAAGAGGATTTGGGCGGTTGCGGCCGTCCTTCTCTGTAGCGGCCTCGTGCTGGCAGCACTGACACCGGCACCGGGCGTCAGCGTGGAGAAGAAAGCGGCGCAGGTCGTTCCGCAGTCTGCGATCTCCGCGCGGGCTGTCGACCAGGTCGTTGGTAAGCCGAGCGAGGTTGCCCAGGTGGCAGCGCCATCGGTCTCCGCGGCCCAGCCGCCAGATGACCCGGCGCTCCTGAAGCAGGAGGCGGAGCTGGAGATCATGGCGGAACCGATCGTCGCCGGCGAGCGGGCTTATTGTGCCGCCGGCGCCAACGTGTTCGATGAGTACATCCAGAACGTGACGGTCGGTACGATCAACAACACCAGCTCGTGGAGCACGGGCGGCTACGCGGATTACACCTACCTCTCGACCGACATGGTGATCGGACAGGCGTACACGATCACCGTGACGATCGGGACGCCGTATTCCAGCGACCGTGGCGGCCTGTGGGTGGACTGGAACAACGACGAAGATTTTGATGATCCCGGCGAGCAGTTGTACTCCGGACAGCCGTGGACGGGCTACGGCCCCTACGTGGGCACGATCAGTCCGCCGCCCGGAACGCCGGTGGGCGCCAAGCGGATGCGCGTTCGTCTCGCATACGCGAGCAACCCACTGCCCTGCGGGACCACGACGTACGGCGAGGTTGAGGACTACACGATCAACGTTTTGGCGCCGGCACCGGAAGGGGCCTGCTGCTTCAACGACGTGTGCCAAGGCCCGCTGTCCGAGACGGACTGCCTGAATGCGGGCGGCGTGTATATGGGTGACGGCTCGGCCTGCGCGCCGAACAACCCGTGCGTCGGTGCGTGCTGCTATCCGGATGGGTCGTGCGTCGTCCTGGCGCCGGCCTCGTGCACGGGCAATTACCTGGGTGGTGGGACGAACTGCGGCCCGCCGAACCCCTGCCCGCAGCCGCCGGACTTTGTTGTGACGGGCCCGTACCCGTACAGCAACACGAGCGACACGTGCGGCGCGAATAGTGATTGCGCCCTGCGGCCGAGCGAAGAGGAGACGTACGAGGTACACATCCCGAACGCTGGTCTGTGGACGTTCTCGCTGTGCGGCGGCGCGACCTGGGATACCTACATGTACCTGGGGACGACGCTGTGCGGCAGCGAAATCGCTTTCAACGATGACTCCTGTGGCCTCCAGTCGCAGATCACGGCCAGCCTGACCCCGGGCGTGTACTACGTGACGATCGAGGCGTATGGCTCGACCACCTGCGGCCCGTACACGTTCCAGATCATCCCGCCGTGCGAGCTGGAGTGCCCGCCGGAAGGGTTCGTGGAAGGCGAGCCGCTGTGCGGTCAGGATTATGTGGACACGTGGAACGGTGGTTGCAACTCGTCGCCGTATGTGTTCCAGACGATTGCCCCGCCGGTGACGATCTGCGGCGAGTCCGGGACGTATCTGTTCGGGACGGACCAGTATCGTGACACCGACTGGTTTGAGTACGTCGCGACCGGGATGAACCAGTACACCTTCACGGTGACGGCCGAGTTCCCGGTGCGAATCTTCGTGCTGAACGGGACCGCAGGGTGCGCCGGTCTGACGCAGATCGCGACGGCCAACGGGCCGGCGTGCGCGCCGGTAACCATCCAGACTGTGTGCCTGAGCCCGGGCACGTACTGGTTCTGGGTCGGGCCGGATGCCTTCACGGGTATCGATTGCGGCTCGGAGTACATCGCGACGCTGACGGCTGAGCCGTGCGTGGTGATGGGTGCGTGCTGCCGCGGCGCGGTGTGCACGGTGGAGACGATGGACGACTGCGTGTCGGGCGGCGGGATCTATCGCGGCGACAACGTGCCGTGCGATCCGAACCCGTGCGCGGTCGCCGATGAGGTGATCACGGGGCCGTATCCGTACGCGGCCAGCGGCAATACCTGCGGCGCGCAGAACAACTGCCTGCTGCGGGACAGCGAGGACTACATCTATGAAGTCCACATCCCGAGCTCCGGTCTGTGGACGTTCTCGCTGTGCGGCGGCGCCACGTGGGATACGTTGCTGTACCTCGGCACGATCCCGTGCAGCGGCGACATCGCCTACAACGACGATGCGTGCGGTTTGCAGTCCGAGATCGTGACGAGCCTGACGCCGGGTGTGTACTACGTGACGGTCGAAGCCTACAGCACGACGGTGTGCGGCGAGTACACGTTGTACATCATCCCGCCGTGCGAGCTTGAGTGCCCGCCGAACGGCTATCCGGAAGATGAGCCGCTGTGCGGCCAGGATTATGTGGATACGTACAACGGCGGGTGCAACTCGTCGCCGTACGTGTTCCAGCCGATCGGGTGCCACTCGACGATTTGCGGCAAGTCCGGGACGTATCTGTTCGGGACGGACGAGTATCGTGACACCGACTGGTTCGAGTACGTTGCGACGGAGACGATGACGTACACGTGGACCGTGACGGCGGAGTTCCCGGTGCGGATCTTCGTGCTCGACGGGACCAACGGCTGCGGCGGTCTGACGCAGATTGCGACGGCCAATGGGCCGGCGTGCGTCCCGGTCACCATCACGACCGGCATCCTGCCGCCGGGCACGTACTGGTTCTGGGTCGGCCCGAACGTCTTCACGGGCATTGCGTGTGATGCGGACTACGTGGCGTCGCTGACCTGCACGCAGGTCATCGGTGCGTGCTGCTCGCTGACCGGCTGCGAAGTGCTGACCGAGGCCGACTGCAACGCGACCGGCGGCCTGTGGATGGGTCCGAACACGGAGTGCGACGTCAACGACTGCAACAACAACGGCATCGTGGATGAGTGCGAACTGGCGCTGTTCCCGGAGCGCGACTGCAACCACAACGGCGTTCCGGATGATTGCGACATCGCCAGCGGCACGAGCCAGGATTGCCAGCCCGATGGCATTCCGGATGAGTGCCAGCTCAACACCACGCTGCGTGGCAACCTGCTGGCCGATCCGAGCTTCGAGGCCGGCACGCCGAACGGCTTCTGGACCGAGTACTCGCTCAACTTCGGCACGCCGCTGTGCGATGCGGCGTCGTGCGGGACGGGTGGCGGGACGGCCGGTCCGCACAGCGGAAGCTGGTGGGCCTGGTTCGGCGGCTACAGCGGGTATGAGACCGCCTACCTCGAGCAGAGCGTGACGATCCCGTCCGCGGCGCAGGCCTTCCTGCGGTTCTACCTGTGGAAGGGCACGGGCACGCAGGCCACCGATTACGTGAACGTGAAGCTCGACAACAACGTGGTGTTCACCGTTTACGGTGACAGCACGGCGTATCCGTCGTACACGCTGGTGGAGCTGAACGTGAGCTCGTACGCGGACGGCGGCACGCACACGGTGCGGTTCGAGTCGGAGACTTTTGGCGGCACGACCACCAACTTCTCCATCGACGATGTTGAGCTCGTCACTGCCGGTCCGCCGGCCAATGACTGCAACGGCAACGGCGTTCCGGACGAGTGCGACATTCAGGAGGCGTTCGGCGGCTACTGCCATGAGCCGACGTACCCGCCGTGCGACACCGACTACAACCACAACGGTGTTCCGGATCACTGCGAGCTGTGCGGTGACCTGAACGGCGACGGGTTCGTCGACGCGCTGGATTACTGGATCATGCTCGACGGGTTCGGGCGCTGTGCGCCGGATCCGCGGTACATTGCTGCGTCCGCGATGGATGTGAACGGCAACAACTGCATCGATCTGGTTGACTACCAGGCGTGGTTCCTGTGCTACAAGATGGCCAACGGCAAGGCGTTCGTGCCTCCGCCGCAGACCCGGCCGCGGACGTCGCTGACGCCGCAGGCCGCGCCGAAGCCGGCCCTGCATTAGGGATGAACCGACCCGGGGTGACCGGCGACCCAAGCGGTCGCCGGTCGCCCGGGTCGCCCGCCTCGGGCGGGTACAAGGCGTCGTGTTGAATAGAGGACGGACTTCTCGATAGGAGGATAGGGTATTATGAGGTTAGCTCTCTGTTGTACAGCGTTGCTGGGGTTGCTGGTGAGCCCGGCGCTGGCCTCGGTCATCCAGGTCTGCGTCCTGCCTGCCAGCCAGACGGTTGATATCGCGATGGGAACGACCACGGTGGACATCGTGGCCGACATTCCTGAGAGCGCGCCGCTGATCGGCTGGGGTCTCGACCTGAACCTGGTCGGCACCAGCGTGACGATGGGCGGTGTGACGATCGGGCCGCTGTTCGACGCGGCCTATGCTCCGGACGGTGACAATCTGGCGGCCTTGACGAAACTGCCGCCGGGTGAGGTCTGGGGCACTGGGATTCTGCTGGCCACCGTCACCCTGAACCTGGTGGATTATGGCGTGACGGCACTGACGCCGGGCGCCGACGACCCCGTGTTCGAGGGTCTGATGACGCTGAACGGATTCGTTCCGTTCGACGTGTGCACAGCGTACGTGAACGTCGTTCCGGAACCGGCCGCGTTGGCGCTGGCAGCCCTCGGGCTGATGCTGCGTCGGCGGTAAGCCATCTTCCCGCGTGCCATCCCGCGCATTAGCCGCGTGGGATGGCGGCGAGCACAGCGGGCCGCGTTTCGCGAACATTGCGAGACGCGGCCCGCTTCTTTCGAGCGTCCCGGCACGCTACCGGCTCCGAGAAGCGACACAGACTGCTCGGGTTCGGAGGCGCCGCTCCTGACGCGGCGACTACCAGTGTCCTGTCGGGGCGGCGAGTGTATACGCTGTTTCGGCGGCAGCGAGACGGCGTAGGTCAAATACGTCGCGGACGCACTCGAGGGACGCGTGACCGGACGTTCGTGCTACGGGCGTGTGCTAGGATTCCAGACGTTTACCTCTTCGGGGCACCGTGGACGTGCCGTTTTCATAGCCTGAAACCTGCCCCGCGTGTGGGGTGATGGAGAATCTGCGCGCGTGATGTTGCCCGTAGCGCGACGCGGGCGCAGACGCCACAGCGCGGGGCCCACTTCGACGAGGAGTCACACCTGATGTACAGAAACGCAGGCGCGGTCGTGGTCATGACGTTGGGGGTGGCCTTATCAGCTCAAGGAGCAAATTGGCGACTGGGACCGCGGGTGCGGATCCACGACTATGGGACGGCACCCTGCGTGTGGTCGGGGACCGTGGCGTACACGGCCGCGGCCGGGGGGCCGCTCATGTTTTTCGACGGGGTCAGCTCAACAGAAATCTACTCGGGCACACTGAACAACTACGAGCCCGTGTGCGCCAACGGGATCATCGCGTGGCGCCGCTACGCGGGCGACGTGACCACCAACGAAGTGTACCGCTGGAATGGGCAGACGGTGGTCAACATCTCGAATTCGCCCGGGATTTCCGATGTGCACATCGCGGTCGGCAGCAACGGCGACGTGATCTGGAGCCGCAATCGCACCGACCTGATGTACTACACCGCCGCCACGGGCGTAGCCGCTCCACTCGGTGTACGCGGCCGGCATCCCACCTTGTACATCGCGCCCGGGGGGGCGCGGACCTATGCCTACCAGGACCCGGACACGCTGGTCGTCAAGTACTTCGACGGCACGACCACACATATTCTGGGGCCTGGAGTGGCCGAAGGTGCTTATCCGTCGCTGTGGGACGGAGCCGTTGCCTGGGTCGGGGTCGGCCTGGGCAGCGACATGAACAAGAAGGAAATCTTCTTCTGGAAGGCCGGTCAGTTGTGGCGGGTGACGAACGATGACGCGGTGAATGGGGTGCCGGATGATCTGCCCCGCGTCTGGAATGATCTGGTCATCTGGTCCCGCAGCCTCGGCACGTTTGCCCAGCGCCTGTTCCTGTGGGATGGGACGGCGACGATGCAGTTGACCACCGCCGGCGGGCGCTATCCCAGCTTCCACGGTGGGCGCGTGGCCTGGACGGAAGCGGACGGTTTGTACCTGGCGCGGCTCGTCCTTCCGGGCGACCTGAATTGCGACTACCGCGTCGACGCTGATGACATCCAGCCGTTCTACCTGGCGTGGACGGACCCGGCGGCGTATGCAGCCGCCTGGCCGGACTGTGCCGCCAGTAACGCGGATATGAACAATGACGGCGTGGTCGACAACCTCGACGTCGTGCTGTTCTGGCAGTTGCTTGGCCTGCCGGATTGCAACGGAAACTGGGTTCCCGATGATCAGGACCTGAGTCACTGCGACGGCAGCCCCTGGTGCCAGGACTGCAACGGCAACGGCCTTCTGGATCAATGTGACATTGCGGCCGGTACTTCCCAGGACGCCAACGGAAACGGCGTCCCGGACGAGTGCGAAACGGTGACGCTCTGTGCGGGGGACATGAACTGCGATGGGACGGTCACGTTCGCAGATGTGGACGGGTTTGTGGAAGCCCTCGGCGGACAGGCCGGCTGGGAGAGCAACCATCCCGATTGCCCCTGGCTGAACGCCGACTGCAACGGCGATGGGGACGTGACCTTCGCGGACACCGACCCGTTCGTAGCGCGACTGGGCACGGACTGCCGGTAGTAAGGGCTTCACCGGTGCGCGTCGCCTGCCCTGCAACGCTCGGCGGGCGGCAGCACGGCGATGGCTGCGGTCACAGGAGCTCCACGCGCAGCACGTCGGCCAAAGGCTTGAGCGAAGCGTGCAGCCGGGCGAAGGCTTCCAGGTCGAGGGATTGCATCCCATCCGAGAGGGCATTGCGCGGATCGGGATGCACCTCGATCAGCAGGCCGTCGGCACCGGCTGCCAGCGCCGCCCGCGCCATGGCGGGCACGTACTCGGCTCGCCCGGTTCCGTGGCTGGGATCGACCAGCACCGGCAAATGCGACAGGTGTTTGACGACGGGAATGATGGAGAGGTCGAGGGTGTTGCGCGTGTGGTCCGCAAACGTGCGCACGCCACGCTCGCAGAGTATGACCTGACGGTTGCCGCCGCTGACGATGTACTCGGCCGCGAGCAGCCATTCCTCGACGGTGGCGGCCATGCCACGTTTGAGGAGGACGGGTTTGCGGGCCTGCGAGAGCCGGCGCAGCAGCGCAAAGTTCTGCATGTTGCGTGTGCCCACTTGGAGCAGATCGGCCACGGCCTCCACCTCATCCGCGTGTTCGGTGTCGAGGACCTCGGTGACGATGCCGATACCGGTTTCGGCCTTAACCTTGGCAAGAATCCGAAGTCCTTCGACGCCCAGTCCCTGGAAGGCGTACGGGCTGGTACGAGGCTTGAACGCGCCCGCCCGCATCAGCCGAATGCCGCAGCGCGCCAGGAACTCGGCCGTCTGCATCATGAGGCGTTCGTTCTCGACGGAGCAGGGGCCGGCGATGATGGTGAAGCCGCCGCCGATGCGGGTGCCGGCGACCGGAAAGACGCTCGGTTCGGGGTGGGTTTCGCGCGAGACGAGTTTATAGCCAACCGTGACCCGGACGACATCCTCGACGCCGGGCATCATGAGCAGGACTTCGCGGCCTTCCGGGCCGCGGTTGCCGGTGATGCCGATGGCGGTTCGCGTGGCTCCGGGAATTACGTGAGGGATGTACCCGAGCTGACGAATCTTGTCGGCGACCGCCTCGATCTGCTCCGGGGTTGCACTAGCGTGCATCACGACAAGCATAAGACGCTCCTATCTCGGACGTTGGCCCAACTGCCCGGCTGGCGCCAGGACGCCGCTGCTGGTGCTAAGCCGCGTTCCGGAAGCCTCGGTTTCCTCGCGGCGTATCCGCTACCCCCCGACGCGGCGTGGCAAACGCCGCCGGGGGCGGGCGCAAAAGCTGCGGCGGCCCCTGCCGACAGCCGATGAGACAGTATAACATGGTATGCTATGCGGGGTTGTTCGGTCGGTCGCAGAGGAACCGGCGATGCGGTATCGTGGCTGGTGGCTGGTGGCGGCGTGTGGTGTTTGGGCCGCGTGTGTACCGTGGGCCGCGGCGCAGGGTGTGCAGGCCGCCAACGAACTGATTTCCCGTCGAACGGTGCGGAGTTCGCAGTCCATCGTGGGCGGGCGAACGATCGCCGCGGGGCGCACGCGGTCGTTGCGGGCGACGCAAACGGACGCCTATATCCTCGCGCGCCAGACATACGAGTACCTGCGGAGTCAGCGATCGGGCCTGGATACGCGTGTCCTTGGCGTGTCGCAGCTTGGTTTGTTCAGGAACCTCGCGGGGCCTTCTGGCGAGCCCCTTTCTTCCTTCAAGGATCGTACGGGCGAGGTGGCTTCGCTGTCTGGGCTCAGTCAGGCGATGAGTCTGAACGTGCCGCTCCCGTACGTGGGCCCTGGGGGGCTGCCGACGCTGAATGCTTTCCAGTACACGCCGCGGCCGGCGACGAGCGCGTTTGAAGATTTCTTTGGACTCTCCCCGGCACCGACCCCGCGGCCGGCGGACCGGAAACCCGCCATTCCCAGCGTCGCGGCGGAACTCGACCGCCGGACGGCTGACCGCGGGAAGCGTGCGGAGCAGGAGGGAGTGGCTTTGTTCAAGGCCGGCACCGTGGAGGCCCGGGACGCGCGGACCGGGCGTTTTCTGAATTGTCGCGACTGTGAGGAGTCGCTGTTTCAGGCGAAACAGAAGCTGTTATTGGCGCGCGACATTGCGGGTCGTTCGTACTGGCCGTGCGTGCTCTTGGCCCACATCGCGCTGGAAGAGGAGCGGCCGACGCTCGCCTTGTCTTACCTCCTCGAAGCGCTGGACCGGAATCCGCAGCTTTTCACCGAGGACCCAGCGCAGTTGCATCAGTATTATGGCGACGCGCAGGGCGGCGGACGCTCGGCGGTGCTAGAGGCTCAGCTTCGACGGTACGTGCGTATCGGAGAGCTCAACCCTCGTTCGCCACACGCGTATGCCCTGGGTGCGTACTGCGCGTGGCGACTCGGGGACGAGACCCGGCTGCGTGAGGCCTTGCGCCGCGTTGCCGAGTCCGTGGGCAGCGAGATTCCCGGCTCCGAGCGGGTGGCGAACTTCGTAATGGCATTGTCGAACGCTACGGGCAGCCCGAGCCGCTGACGGTTCTGCTGCCCAGCGCGGCACCCCGCAAGCGGTGGCGGGGGGCGAACGAGCTGGATGCAAAGGGATGGATCGAGACAGCGATAGGGCAGCTTGGCAGGTCTGGTCCGGGTTGTCCGTGCGGGCGCGCCATTGGCTTGGATTGGGACTCCATCTGCTGCTGTTCCTGATCGCGTGGGTCCTGGCGTTCGGGCTGGCGTATAACTTCGGGGGCTCGCCGACGCTGGGCTGGCCGTTTCTGCGGCTGAAAGCCCTGTTCATGGAGGTGCGCTGGCCGCCGCCGGGCGCACCCGACTGGTTCCTGGAATTCTGCCTGCCGCTGCTGGTCCCGGTGCTGGTGATCAAGCTGACCGTCTTCGTGCTGATGGGGTTGCATCGGGCGTCGTGGCGCTATGTCAGCTTGCGGGACGTGTTCGCTATCGCACGGGCGGCCTGGTGGAGCTTTTTCGGCATTTTCGTCTTGTACTACGGACTTCAGAACCTGGGCTGGCTGGGCCTGCACACGCAGGTTTTCAGCGACAAATTCCCCGACTCGGTGTTCGTGCTCGACTTTGCCGGCACGATTGCGCTGGTGAGCGGGGCCCGCTTGGCCGTGCGGCTGTACTTCGAAGAGGTACGGCCGATGGCGGAGGGGGTGCCGCCCAAGCTGCTGGTGCTGGGGGCCGGGAATGCCGGCGAGAACGTGGTGCGCGAGATTCTGCGCATGCCGGTGATGCGCTACCGGGTGGTCGGCTTCCTGGATGACGATCCGGGCAAGCAGAAAGCGCGCATCCACGGCATCGAAGTGCTGGGCCCCATCCGGGATATCAAGCGGATCTGCGCCGAGTACGGCGTCGACGAGATTCTGATCGCGATGCCTTCGGCCACACGTCAGCAATTGCGGCGCGTCGTCGAGCTGTGCCAGGGGACGAACCTCCGTTACAAGACGGTGCCCGCGCTGACCGACCTGATCGAGGGGCGTGCTTCGGTCAAAGAGATCCGCGACGTAGACATCAATGATCTGTTGGGGCGTGCGCCGGTCCAGCTCGACGATGCGGAGATCGGGCGCTTCCTGCGCGACCGGGTCGTCATGGTCACCGGTGCGGGCGGGTCGATCGGTTCCGAACTCTGTCGGCAGATCGCCCGGTTCGGGCCGCGGCGGCTGGTGCTGGTGGAACGGGCGGAGCCGAACCTGTTCCCGATCGATCGCGAGTTGCGGGCCAGCTTCCCGAAGCTGGATATCGTTCCGTACCTCGCCGATGTGGGCGACGAACAGCGCATGGAAACCATCTTCCAGCGTGAGCAGCCCAGTGTCGTGTTCCACGCCGCCGCGCACAAGCACGTGCCCATGGTGGAGTACAATCCGGGGGAAGCCATCAAGAACAACATTCGTGGCACGCGCATTCTGGCGGATGTGGCGGCCCGCCGCGGATGCGAGAAATTCGTTTTCATTTCGACCGACAAGGCGGTCAATCCCACCAGCATCATGGGCTGCACCAAGCGCGTCGCGGAAATGTACATTCAGGGGCTCAACGCCCGCACCAGGACGCACTTTGTGACCGTACGTTTCGGCAACGTTCTGGGCAGCAGCGGCAGCGTCATTCCGATTTTCCGCGAGCAGATTGCCCGCGGCGGCCCCGTTACCGTGACGCACCCGGATATGGTGCGGTACTTCATGACCATCCCCGAGGCGGCGCAGCTCGTTCTCCAGGCCGGTTCGATGGGCCACGGCGGGGAGATCTTCGTGCTCGATATGGGCGAGCCGGTCCGCATTCTGGACATGGCGCGCGAAATGATCACTCTCTCCGGCTTCCGCCCGGACGTGGATATCAAGATCGAGTTCTGTGGTGTGCGCCCCGGGGAGAAGCTGTACGAAGAACTGGCGATCGACGGCGAGAATGTGGCCCGCACGGCACATCCGAAGGTCGGCATCTGGAAGAACATTCCCGTCGACTGGGAGCGTCTGGTTCCAGCCATCGATGCCCTGGTTGCCGATGCCGACAGGCTGACGCGCGAGACAGCCCGCCAGCGCTTGCGGGAAATCGTGCCGGAGTTTTGTCTGGAGCCGCCGCCGGCGCCCGCGCCGTTACCCGCGGTGACAAAGGCCCCGGTCGGTGCCCGCGTCGCGCCCGCCTGATCCGTCCCGGGGGCGAGCACGTGACCTGCTGTTGAGCCGGCTCCTCCGCCGGGGGGTGGACCTTCGGCTATACTTTCCAGCATGGGTAAGCGCGTGCTGATTCTCGGCTCGACCGGGTCGATCGGGCGCTCCGCGCTCGAAGTGGCCGCTGCCTTGGGGGAGGAAGTGACGATCGTGGGGCTGGCGGGCCGGCGATCGTGGCGACTGCTGGGAGAGCAGGCGCGACGGTTCAACGTCGGGCACGTCGCCATCGCCGAAGAGCGCTGGTTCGACGACCTGCGCCGTGAGTGTCCCGGAAGCACACGCGTGTGGGCGGGGGCGGAGGGGCTGGTCGAGCTGGTCACGACCTGTGAGGCGGATTTTGTGTTGGCGGCCATCGTCGGTGCCGCCGGCCTGCCGGCCACATTGGCGGCTGTCCAGCGCGGGATCGACGTCGGGCTGGCCAATAAGGAGTCGCTGGTCATCGCCGGTGCGCTGCTGATGCCGCTGGCGGCGCAGACCGGTGCGCGGCTCATTCCCGTGGACAGCGAGCACTCGGCCATCTACCAGGCGTTGGGGGCGGGGCGGCGGGAGGATGTGCTCCGCGTGCACCTGACCGCTTCGGGCGGACCGTTCCGGGAATGGCCGCCAGAGCGGATTGCGCGGGCGACGCTGCAAGAAGCATTGAATCACCCCACCTGGTCGATGGGCCCGAAGGTTACGATCGACAGCGCCACGATGATGAACAAGGCTCTGGAGGTGATCGAAGCCCGGTGGCTGTTCGATTTGCAGCCCGAGCAGATCAATGTCCTGATTCATCCCGAGTCGATCGTGCACTCGCTGGTCGAGTTCTGCGACGGCTCGCTGATCGCGCAGCTCAGCACGCCCGACATGCGCACGCCGATACAATACGCCTTGACGTGCCCGCGCCGCGTGCCCGGGATTGCGCGGACGTTGGACTGGGCGCAGGTGCGGGCGCTGCATTTTGAGCCGGCCAGCCGGGAGCGGTTTCCGGCGCTGGAGTTGGGATACGAAGCGGCTCGCCGGGGCGGCACCTGCGGTGCGGTCTTGAATGCGGCCAACGAAGCGGCGGTGGAGCGGTTCCAGGCCGGCCGAATCCCGTTCGGGCGGGTCGTCGAAGTGACGCGTCTCGTGTTTGAGCGCCAGCGCGTCGTTCCGCATCCGACTTTGGAAGAGCTGCTGGCCCAGGACGCCTGGGCGCGGCAGGAGGTAGCACGGTGCACGGAGAGGTAGCGAGTGCAGCGGCCGACGGGGCATTGTTGTCCGCCATTCGGGAATGGCTGGTAAACAGCCTTTTGTTCCTGAAGGTGCTCATCGGCTTCTCGCTGATCGTTGTCGTGCACGAACTGGGGCACTTTCTGGCCGCCAAGTGGATGGGCATCCGCGTCGACCGTTTCGCGATCGGGTTCTTCCGCCGAGTGTGCGGATATCGGCGGGGCGAGGGGTTCACGTTCGGGCGTCGCCCGAATTACACGGCGGAAGAGCTGGCGGCGAAGGGCTACGGGGAGACCGACTACTGCATCAACATTCTGCCGTTTGGGGGGTACGTGAAGATGCTGGGGCAGGAGGACATCCAGATCGACGAACAGACCGGAGCGATCACGACCGGCAACGATCCGCGCGCCTTCCCCAACAAGCCGGTCGGGCAGCGGCTGATCGTCGTCTGCGCCGGCGTCGTGTTCAACATTCTCTTCGCTCTGCTCCTGTTCATGTTCGTGTTCATGGTCCTTGGCCGGCAGATGGTCGCCCCCTGCATCGGGCACGTCGAGCCGGGAAGTCCGGCGGCCAACGCGGGCCTGCTCCCCGGTGACCGCGTGCTGTCCATCAACGGTCGACGTGTGTCTTCTTTCGACGACGTGGTCAGCGCCGCCGTCCTGTCTGGCGACCGGCTGCGCCTGCGCATCGAACGGGGCGGAAAGCCGCTGGAGCAGGACATCGAAGTCACCCTGACCCGTCGCGCCAGCGGCGACCGCGAGCCGCTCGGCATTCTGCACATGTTCACGGCGGAGATCGCGGCGACTGGCGGACGCACAGCGAAGGCGGACGGGCCCCAACCCGGCGATCGGATCGTCGGTGTGGACGGCCGCGCCATCAGCAGCCCCTTTGAAATCGCCACGGCGTTTCAGAACTGCGGCGGCCGGGAAATCGAACTGACCGTCGAGCGCGGGGACCCACGGGACCCGGGGCGTAAAGAGACGCTCACGTTCCGCCAAAAACCGCGCTTGCTTCTGCTTCCCCAACTGCTGGAAGGGGACGATGTGGCGGTCCAGGACAGCCGGCATCTGTTGGGTCTGCAACCGCGCCGCGTGGTGATCGAAACCGTGCCGGGAAGCCCGGCCGCCGAGGCCGGGTTTAAGCCGGACGACGTGATTGCACAGTGGGGCACGGTCGCCAACCCCACGTACAGTGACATTCTTGCGAGCATCTATGCGAACGACGGGCGGCCCATTCCGGTCGTGGTCGAACGCGAGGGGCGCAGCGTATCGCTGACGGTGACGCCGCGCCGCCCCTTCCACCTGTGGCGTGCGACGGTGCCGCGTGTGGGCGTGAGCTTCGGGACCGAGGAAGACCGGGTCGTGGTAGCGGATATCGCGCCGGATACGCCGGCCGCCACGCTGGGCATGCCCCGCGGGTCGGAGATCCTTGCGATCAACGACCGGCCCGTGTCCAGCTGGGTCGAGCTGGCGGAGGTGCTGCGCGCGGCGGCGGGCACGACGATCAACGTGCGGTATCGGACCGGTCATGATGAAGTCGTGGCGCGGCTGAGCGTTCCCAGCAGCCTGGTGAACGAACTCGGGCTGCCGCCATCGGCGGTCATTCTGGCGATCGACGGTGTGGACCGGGTTACGCTGCCGTCGGGCAAGACCGTCGGGCTGGCGTCATCATCGCTGGCGGTGCGGCATTTTCTCCAGCAGCGTACCGGTCAAACGGTCCGCGTCCGCTACGTGCAGGCGCCTTCGGATCGCGCCCCGCGGGAGGCGGATTTCGCCGTGCGGCCCGACAACACCGACCCCTGGCAGATGCGCGTCCAGTACGCGCACGAAGTGCTCGAGCTGCGGCCGCTGACGGAGCGCGTCACCGCGGGCGGCAACCCGCTTCGCGCGCTGGACATGGGCGTGCGGCAGACCGGGCGCATCCTCTGGAACATGTTTCTGATCGTCAAGAACATGGCCACGCAGAACCTGGGCATGCAGCACGTGGCCGGCCCGATCGGCATCTTCCGTTTCGCCTACGAGCAGGCGGAACAGGGTCTCTCCGACCTGCTGTTCTTCCTGGCGTTTTTGTCCATCAACCTTGCGGTGATCAACTTCATTCCCCTGCCCGTCGTCGATGGCGGGCTGGTCGTCTTCCTGCTGCTGGAGAAGCTGCGCGGCCGCCCGCTCAGCGCAAAGACGCAGGTCATTACCACGCTCACCGGCTTGGCCGTCATCGTGCTGTCGTTTGTCTTCGTGACGGTGCAGGATATCACGCGCCTGTTCGGCGGCTCGTAACGGGTCGGTGCGGACGGTGTGCCCGCAGTTCCCGCACGAATGCGACACGTGGCGCTACGCGCAGCGCTCTGCGTGCGTCCCGTGCGTTGGCGGGCCTATGCAGCGTGCACCAGCGGCTGGCAGGCCCGCCACGCTCACCCCGCGGTTTTGCCTGGCCCACCCCGGTCGGCCGCAGCCACGTACCGCCGAGCGGGCGGGCCCGTGTACCGGCTGCGCGGCCGGATGAGGCGGTTATTCTCCAGTTGCTCGATGATGTGGGCGCACCAGCCGCTGGCCCGGGCGGCGACGAACAGCGGCGTGTAGATCTCGACGGGCAGCCCGAGCAGGAAGTACGCCAGCCCGCAGGGGAAGTCCAGGTTCGGGTGGAGTTGCTTTTCTTCCCACATGGTTTCCTTGATCGCCCGGTACACCTCCACCCGCCAGGGCTCGCCGCGTTGCGCAGCCAGCTCCGGCAGGCAGGCTTCGACGATGCGCGCCCGGTGATCGCCGTGCTTGTACACGCGGTGTCCGAACCCCATGATCCGCTCTTTGCGGGCCAGCATGTCGCGGATGCCGCGCCGGGCCTCGTCCGCGGACCGGAACTGTTGAATCAGCCGGCTGGCCGCCTCGTTGGCGCCCCCGTGCAGCGGTCCTTTCAGCGTGGCGATCGCCGCCACCACCGCCGAGTACAGATCGCTGAGCGTGCTTGCGCACACCCGTGCGGCGAAGGTCGAAGCATTGAATTCGTGCTCCGCATACAGGATCAACGTGAGGTTCAGCACGCGCTCGTGCAGCGCCGTCGGGGGTTGTCCAAGCGCCAGGTACAGAGTCTGCGCCGCGTGCGAAAGCCCCGGTTGCGGCGTGAGCGGCTCCAGCCCCTGCGACGCGCGCAGGCGGGCGCCGATGAGCGCGGGGATCAGCCCGATGACCCGCGTCGCCTGCGCCATCAGCCGTGCCCGTCCCTGGCCCGGGGATGCGTCGTAGTGCGCGGCGAGCGACAGGCCTGTCCGCAGCGCGTCCATCATCTCGACCTGCGGCGGTATTTGCCGGAGCACAGCGGTGACCAGCGGTGGCAGGGTCAAGTGCGAAGCCAGCGCGCGTTGGAACTCCTCACGTTCGCGCGAAGCGGGCAGTTCCCCGTGCAGCAGCAACCACGCCACCTCTTCGAACGAAGCCTGGGCGGCGAGGTCCGCCACGTCGTAGCCCCGATAGCGCAACCCGTCCTGTTCGACGGATGAAATTGCGGTCTCCCCCGCGATCACGCCTTCCAGCCCTGGGAAGTACATTTCGACCGATTCGGGCATGGCCCTCCTCACCTTTTTGATGTACGTGCGGAACCGGGCGCGCGGGTTGAATACGCTGCCCCGTTACGCGTCGCCCGATCCACCGCGCTGACGATTTACGGCCCGTGTATTCTCAGTCCGCACGCGACCTCCCGGCCCATGCGGCCTGTGGATTATATTCGAGCAAGTCGTACAGCTCCTGCCGCGTCTGCATGTTCGAGAGCAGCCCGCGCTGCGTCCTTTGAGCTTTCAACGCTGCCAAGGCGTCGCACACCGCCTTCATGGCGATCCGTTGGAGCGTCACCGGAAAAATGACGATCCGATAACCCAGCGTCGCAAACTCGTCGACGGACAGGTACGGCGTGCGGCCGAACTCGGTCATGTTCGCCAGCAGCGGGACCGGGACGTCGCGGGCAAAACGTTCGAGTTCCTCGCGACTTTCCAACGCCTCGGGGAAGATCATGTCCGCCCCCGCGCGGACGTACGCGTGCGCCCGCGCTACCGCGTCGTCATAGGAAGTCACGCCGCGCGCGTCGGTCCGCGCGATGATCAGGAAGTCCGGGTCGCGGCGGGCGGCGCGCGCTGCGGCGAGCTTTTCGCAGAACACGTCCGTCGGCACGAGTGTCTTGCCGCTCAGATGTCCGCAACGTTTGGGGAACTCCTGGTCTTCCAGGTGCAGGCCGCTGACGCCGGCGCGCTCGAATTCCTGCACGCAGCGCGCCACGTTTTCCGGCCCGCCAAAGCCGGTATCCGCGTCAACGATGATCGGTATGGACGTGACGGCGGCGCAGCGGGCGGCATGCTGCACCGCCTCGGTCAGCGTGGTGAGTCCGATATCGGGCATGCCGAGCAGACTGTTGGCCAGGGCGGCGCCCGACAGATACAGGGCTTCAAACCCGGCCCGCTCGATCGCCCGAGCGGTGAGAGCATTGAAGGCGCCGGGCATGACCACCGTATGGTCCGCCAGCAAGACCCGCAGGCGTGCCGCGCGTGAAAGGCCTTCCGCCGACATAAGGCGCACCTACGGTCGCTTTTCCAGGGGGACGTACGAGCGCTGCCGCGGCCCGTTGTAAATCTGTCGCGGGCGGTAGATCCGCCCTTTGGCGTTCAGATGAACCTCCCGCCAGTTGGCGATCCACCCCGGCAGCCGCCCGATCGCGAACATGACGGGGAACATATTCAGCGGGATCTTCGCCGCGCGCATGATGATGCCGCTGTAGAAGTCCACGTTCGGGTACAGCTTGCGCTCGATGAAGTACGGATCCTTCAGCGCGACTTCCTCCAGGCGCACGGCCAGGTCCAGCAGCGGATCGTGGATCCCGAGCCGGGCCAGGACGCGGTCGCAGGCCTGCTTGATGATCTTCGCCCGGGGGTCGAAGTTCTTGTAGACGCGGTGTCCGAAGCCCATCAGCCGGGCGTGAGCACTCTTGACCCGCTCGATGAAGGCTGGCAGCGGCTCGCCGCTTTCGTGCAGCCGAGACAGCATCTCGATCACCGCCATGTTCGCGCCGCCGTGCAGCGGCCCCCACAGCGCGCACACCCCGGCCGCCACGGACGCATAGAGCCCGGCCTGGCTCGATGCCACCATCCGCACGGTCGAGGTCGAGCAATTCTGTTCGTGATCGGCGTGCAAGATGAAAATCAGGTCCAGTGCCCGCACCAGCTCCGGGTCTGGGTCGCAGGGCATGTTCGGCATGCAGAACATCATCGACAGGAAGTTCGCCGTGTAGGAAAGATCGTACCGCGGATAGTTGATCGGCAGGCCCAGGGATTTGCGGTAGCTGGCTGCCGCGATCGTCCGCACCTTGGACAGCAGCCGAGCGGCGGCCTCCTTGAAGCGCTCATCACGCTCGGGCTCGAGCACTGCCGGTTCGAAGCAGCCGAGGGTGTTGATCATGGCCGACAGGATGGCCATCGGCGGCGCATCCGAGGGGAAGCCCTCGAAGTGGTGCCGCATGTTCTCGTGGATGAACTGGTGTTCCGTGAGCAGGCGCCGCCACTCGGTCAGTTCGGCGGCGTTGGGCAGCTCGCCGAAAATGATCAGGTACGCGGTCTCGGGAAAGGTGGAGTTTTCCGCCAGCTCCTCAATCGGGTACCCGCGGTAGCGCAGGATGCCGCGCTCCCCGTCGATGAAGCTGATGTTGCTGATGCAGGAGCCGGTGTTCGCGTACCCTTCGTCCAGCGTGATCAACCCGGTTTCGGCCCGCAGCCGGGTGATGTCGATCGCGCGCTCGTTCTCGGTGCCGACGACCACTGGCATTTCGAAGGTCTTACCGTCGTACGTGAGAATTGCCTTTTCGCTCACGTTTGCCCCTTTCGTTCAAGGCTCTCGGGACCATCAATCACCCGATCATAGCGCGCTCGCCTGGCGCCGGCTGGCCCATGGAAAGGCGAGGCCTGCTGGAGGGCCGGCGCGGGAACCTAGTCGTCCGGCGCTTCGAACTCCAGCAGGGGCGTCACATCCGCGAGTCCTTCCATAGACATGGTCAGCTCGATCAGCCGGTCGGCCGTCGCACTGCTGATCACGCCCGTGGCTTGCTGCCGGAACTTGGCGATCACCTCGTCGTCGGTCATGGGGTTGCCGGCATGGCCCCGCGGATACTTCACCAGTTGCGAAAACTCGCGGCCGTCCCGCAGCCGCACGATCACGCGGTTGGGAATCCCGTCCGGGTAGCCGGCGTTGCACTCGTCGGTCTCGACGATCTGGATGCGGTCCAGCAGTCCCAGAACGGCGGGGTCACGCAGCCGGTCATCGTTGAAGGACGCATGCGTCAGGGCGCCGTCGATCAGGGCCACCGCGACGCAGTAACCCAGACTGTGGTCGGCCGTCTCGCGGCTCGTCGGCCGCCACTTCTCCGGCTCACTGCCGATGATGCTGACGGCGGCCTCGAAGCTCTCGATCCGCACCGATTCGATCTGGTGCCAGTCGGCGATCTGCCGGTGTAGCTGCAAGGCCGCGTCGATGGCGGATTGAGCGTGATACTCGGCTGGCCAATACTTGATGTACGTTCGGCGAATCATCCAGTCGTCGGGCCCCTCAGCCCAGTGCAACTCGAACGGGCCCGTGACCATGCGGAACAAGCCCTTGGGTCCCTCGAAGATCTCGACCGGCCCGGTCAGCCCCTCGCGCGCCAGCCGGGCGGCGAAAATGCCGTTACGCGCGGCATTCGAAAACGCGCACGCCTTCCAGTCGGATATCTGCCCGGTCCGGGTCTGGCGCGTGGCAAAGTTGCACACTCCGGCCAGCCCCAATGCGTGCGCGGTCTCTGACACTGCTGAGCGGTAGAGCCAGCTTGCCAATAAAGCGGTGGACAAGGCGCCGTAGTACACGTGGTCCCAGCCGTGGGCCCGCAGGGAAGCGGCGTCGCACAGTCGGCACTGAAGCTCATAGCCCAGTACGATCGCCGTTATCACCTCGCGCCCCGAGGCCCCCACCTCCTGCCCCACCGCCAAGGCGGCCGGAATGTTGTCGCTGGGGTGTGCCGGCTCGCGGCTCAGGTAGGTGTCGTTGAAGTCCAGGTACCGTACCAGCGCCCCGTTGCTGAACGCGGCCAGCTCCGCCGTCGTCCGGTGCTGAGAACCGAGCAGATTGGCGCCGCCGGCGACCGGTACCGTCCGAGCGACCGCACGGGTGACGCGCGCGGGCCGGCTGTTCCAGGCGCCCAGCGCGCACCCGAGGGAATCCAGCACTCGCCGCTTGACCTCGTGCACGACCGGCGGCGAGAGGCGTTCAAAGGAGGTCTGGTGCGCCCACTCGGCAATCCGATATGCCAGAGCTGTCATCGCAACACCATCGGCTCGCGCCCGACTGCTGGATTGTGGCAAGACCGGCCTGGTCCTGCAATACGTCGCCCCACGCGTGGCTGGCGGTCCCGCACGATAGAGCCGAGCGGTCACTCCGGTTATGACCGGACCGCGCCCCGGCAGGGCGCGAGGTTGGAGTTTGTGCAACAATCGTGCCGGCTGAACGTTTTACTTGTAGCAAAAGGCGGGCGCTGGACCTTGGCGGTCATATGCAGCGCCGCTCAGACACGCTGCGTGCTGGGCGATGAAAGCGAGCGATACCCCCGATTTCACAGATGTAAGGAGAAGATTATGAGATTCAGGTATCCACTTGGTATTTCGGCTCTTATCGCGGTTCTGGCTGTTCCCTTCGTCATGGCCCAAGTAGGTGGTCCTCCCGAGGGCGGTCGGCCGGGGCGGGGCCGGATGCGCGGGGGACCGGGGCCGATGTGGTCACCGGAGGAGATGGCGCGTCGACTTGCCGAAAACCTGCAACTGACTTCCGAGCAGCAGGCCCAATATGACGAGATTGTCGCGAAGTACGCGGACAAGTGGGGCGAGGGCGGCGGGCAGTCCGAAGAGATGGCGCGTTTGCGGGAGCAGTTCCGCGAGGCGCGGCAGGCCGGCGATGATGCCAGGGCGGAGGAACTCGGACGGCAAATGCGCGAACTCGGCGGCGCGCGCATGCAGGTGTTCCGCGATTTCCTGAACGAGGTGCGCCCCATCCTCACAGATGAGCAACGCGCCCGGCTGGATGAATTCCGTGAGTCCTGGCGTGCCCGGGGCCGAGGAATGGCGGAAGAATTCGGCCGCTGGCGCGAAATGATCCGACAGGTGCGCTCCGAGCTGCAATTGACAGACGAGCAGAATGCCCGCCTGGATGAGCTGCTGGCCGAGCAGCGGGTTGCCATGGCTGCCCGCCGTGAGCAACTACGCCCGCTGTGGGAAGAGCTGCGTGCGGCTCGCCGCGCGGGCGACGAGCAGCGGGTGGCCGAATTGGAAGAGCAACTCCGTCAGCAGGGCCCGCTGATGGGCAATGTGGAGGAACTCTTTCAGAAATTCGAGCCGGCCCTCACCGACGAGCAGAAGGAAAAGCTGGCGGAGCTGAAGGAGCGCTTCACGCCCCGCGGCCAGGCTGTGACCGATGTGCGTCAGGTATTGCAGGTGGCCCGCCGGCTGGACTTGCGGCCGGACCAGCGTCAACGGATCCGGGAAATCAGCGAGGAGGCCGCGACTGCCGCTCGTCGGGCGAGGGACAACACGGCCCGAGCCAAACTGGCGGCGGACGTGAAGCAGCAGATTCTCGCGCTACTTGATACTGACCAGGCGACGCGTTTCGAGGAGCTGCTGTCGCGCGCAGCCCGTCAGGCTCCGCGCCGCGGCGCCGGAATGCGGGGCGAGGAGGGCAACCCGCCTGGTTACCCGGATCAGCCGCGCCGTGAGCGTGCACGGCCGTAATAAGAGTAAGGTGACCGTCTGGCGCGCTCAGCGCGCCGGACGGGGTCGCCACGGCCGGTGTGGCGCTTTGGTGCATCACGGGGGCTTGACTTCCTAACATAAACCTAATATGCTGTGCCCTGAGCTGCCCGTTTATGGAGCCGCGGCGATGGGCGCAGTTGACAACCCGCCCAATCCGTTCGAACGTCGGCGCTGCCAGTATGAGGCCACGCCGCCGGCCGCCGCTGTGGTGGTCCGTGAGGAGCTGGCTGTCAGTATTCTGACGACGAATTGCAGCCCGGATATCCCCTACCGTTGGTCGGTCAACCCCTATCGGGGTTGTCAGCATGGCTGCGCGTACTGCTACGCCCGCCGGACGCACGAGTATCTTGACCTCGGAGCGGGCACGGACTTCAACCACCAGTTGACAGTCAAGGTGAACGCTCCGGAGCTCCTTGACGTCGCTCTCAGCAGCCGGCGGTGGTTGCACGAGTGCATCGCGTTTTCGGGCGTCACGGACTGCTATCAGCCGCTGGAGGAGCGGTACAGGCTGACGCGACGCTGCCTGGAGGTGTGCGTCAAGCATGCCAATCCCGTCAGCGTGGTGACCAAGTCGCCGCTCGTAGTGCGGGATGTGGACCTGCTGGCGGAACTGCATCGGCGCCGGGGTGCGTCCGTTCTGCTGTCGATCACGTTCGCCGACGATGACTTGGCACGCCGCATCGAGCCCGGCGCGCCGCCGCCCAGTGCCCGGTTCGACGCCGTGCGCCGGCTGGGTGAGGCGGGTGTGCCGGTGGGGGTCCTGCTGGCGCCGATCATTCCTGGGCTGAATGATCGGTGTATCCCCGAAGTGTTGCGGCGGGCGGCGGAATGCGGGGCGACCTGCGCTACGTACGCGCCGGTGCGTTTGCCTGGGAGTGTCGCGCCGGTGTTCCTGTCGCACTTGCGACGGGAAATGCCGGAGGCAGCCGCCCGCGTCGAGGCCAGGATCCGCGATATGCGGGATGGTCTGCTGAACAACCCGCAGTTTGGCCGCCGGATGGCCGGTAGCGGGCCGTACTGGGAGAGCGTAGAGCGGCTGTTCGAGGTGGTGGCGACGCGTGTCGGACTTTACGCTGACCAGGAGTGGCGTGAGGCGTCCGCCGCCGCGACGTGCGCTGCGGGCAAGCAACTGCTTCTGTTTTGAGGCATCGGTTCCGTTGGCTGCCGGTCGGCCGAAAGCACGGACCCGCCGGCGAGTCGGGCGACTGCCGGCGGGTCCGATGCTTCGGTGGACAGGAGAGGGAGGGCTAGGTCACGACATATCGGCGTTTGAAGGCCTGCCAGGCCTCACACTGTTCGAAATCACCGCAGCAGACGTTCCGAATGTGCTCGTAGAACACATCCGGCGGCAGGTGGATGTCTCGGCGAAGCGGGCATTTCAATGCGATCCGCGGGCGGGTGGTGGCGCCGGCCATCAGGAGTGAGCGGATATACACTTGGTTGCGGCCGGCGGTGCACTTCATGTCCCGGTTGAGTTGACGTTCCAGATCGGAAAGGTTCGACGCGAGCTCTTCGCGGGTCAGCGGCGGACCGAAGGCCTCAGCCACGCTTGTCGGTCGGGGTTTTCGCAGCGGCCAACTCATTGCTCGCCTCCTGTGTCAGAGCCTGAACGACCGGGTGCGAACCGTACCCGGGTACGGACCTTATGCGGGACGTGGGGGTCAGCGCTCGCTGACGATCAAAGGCCGGCCGAGTCGGCGCGACGGAGTCAGGCCGCGCAGGCCGGAGCCTGGTGGGCGTGGCTGTCGGCAGACGCAACGCATCCGCTGGCAGGTGGGTGCCCTACCACGTCTCGGAGTTTTCGTCTTGTCGGGGGGTCAGGGGCCGGTGGGTCGAATCAGATGGTATGAAAATACGATAGCGAATAACCGATGATCAACGACACCTGACCTTCCATCCAACAGTATATACGATCCGACTGTCGTCGTCACCCAGGAAAAAAGTTGAAGAGTTCAAATTCGCGCCGGACGCTTGATCGGGGCTGCCATTATCCCGCTCACTGTCGGTCCTGATAACCGTGGGGGTGCGACCGGTGCCACCGCCAAGCGGTTTCGATGATCGTCTTTACGTCGCGGTAGCGGGGCTCCCACCCGTAGCGGTGTCGGATTCGCGTCGGGTCGGCGTACAGAACGGCCGGGTCGCCGGGGCGGCGGTCGGTTTCGACGGCTGGAATCGGGTGCCCGGTCACTTCGCGGGCCGCAGAGATGATTTCCAGCACGCTGTAACCGCGCCCGGTACCTACGTTGTAGGCCTCAAAGACCCCCGGCTGACAGTTAAGCACCGCTCGCAGGTGAGCCTCCGCCAAATCCTCGACGTGGATGTAGTCCCGGATGCAGGTGCCGTCCGGCGTTGGGTAGTCGGTTCCGAAGACCTTGATGTGCGGGCGTTTGCCGAGGGCCACTTGCAGGACCAGGGGAATCAGGTGGACCTCCGGCTCGTGGTCCTCGCCCAGCGTCCCGTCCCCCGCGGCCCCCGAGGCGTTGAAGTACCGCAGGGCGACGGATCCGAGCTGCCATGCGGCGGCGGAGTGCTCCAACATCCACTCGACGGCCAGTTTGGTCGCGCCATAGGGGTTGATGGGGCTCTTCGGCAGGTCCTCCGTGATTGGCAGCTCGTCCGGCTCGCCATACACGGCGCACGAACTGCTGAAGATGAAACGGCGCACGCCATGGGCCTGCATGCAGCGGAGCAGGTTGAGCGTGTTGGCCACGTTGTTGTGCCAGTACTTGAGCGGCTCGCTGACGGACTCGCCCACGTTGAGGAAGGCAGCAAAGTGCATGGCGGCGTCGAATTGCCCGGTGGCGAACGCACCTTCCAGCCGGGCAGGATCGCCCAGGTCGCCATCGACGAAGGTTGCCCGGCGGTCCACCGCCGCCCGATGCCCTGCGCTCAGGTTGTCGTACACGGTGACTTCGTGTCCATCGTCCAACAGACGACGCACGCAATGGCTGCCGACGTATCCGGCCCCACCCGCGACAAAGATTCTCATAGCGGCACCTCGTGCACCCGCCACATGCGCTGTGGCGGCCCGTAACCAGTGGGCAGATTATGGATCGCATCATGGGGTTCAAACGGGTCCCGTCAACGGGCGACGGGGAAAATGAGCGGGGCTTTTCGGACCCTGGCGGCGCCGCTAGATTGCGGACGTGCCGGCCGATGCTTCCCAGTCCGTCGAATCGGGTGTGCCGCCGGAGGACGTGCGGCTCACGCCTGCGATGCGCCAGTACTGGGAACACAAGCAGCAGGTGCCGGGTGCCATCCTGCTGTTCCGCATGGGGGACTTCTATGAGATGTTCTACGAGGACGCGGAACTGGGAGCGCGGGTGCTGGGGATCGCGCTGACCAGTCGGGACGGGGGCCGCACGCCACTGGCTGGCATTCCGCACCATGCGCTGGAGAGCTACCTGGCGAAGCTCGTCGGGGCCGGCTACAAGGTTGCTATCAGCGAACAGATCGAGGACCCGCGTCAGGCGCGCGGCATCGTGCAACGGGCGATCGTGCGGATCGTAACCCCGGGGACCCTTACCGATGAAACCCTGCTGGAACGCACGCGGCCGAACGTCCTGGCTGCGCTGGCGACGTGCCAGGGGGGTGCGCCCGCCCAGCGCGGGGACCCCGGCTTGGCCTGGCTGGAACTTTCGACAGGCGAATTCGTCGTGTTGACGGCCCCGATGGACCGGTTGCTGAACGAACTGGGGCGGCTCGACCCAGCCGAGGTTCTGTTGGCCGACGAGGTTGCGTGGGGACGGGACGATCTGACCGCCGCGGTGCGGTCCCGGACCGAGGCGGTGGTGACCCTGCGCAGCCCGACGGATTTTGCCCCGCAGCGCGCGGCGCAGGTTTTGCGCGAACATTTCGAGACGGCCGGCCTGGAGGGCTTCGGCTTCGAGCAGGTCGACGCCGCGCTTCAGGCTGCGGGGGCCCTGCTGGCGTATGTCCGCGAGACGCAGCGGCTGGCCGCCAGCCACCTTCGTCCCCCACGGCGACAGCCGCTCGAGAGTCACATGATTCTCGACGCGGTCACGCTTCGGTCGCTGGAAGTGGAGCGGACGCTACGCACCGGCGCCCGCGAAGGAACGCTGCTGGCCGCGGTGGATCGGACACGGAATCCCATGGGTGCGCGGCTGCTCCGCACGTGGCTGCGGTACCCGCTGCGCGACGTGGCGGAAATCCGCCGTCGGCAGAACGTGGTGCGATGGCTGCGGGAGGCGACGCCGGTGCGATCGGCGGTGCACCGCGCGCTAAGTGAGATCGGGGATCTGGAGCGCACGCTCGGTCGCCTGGGCGTCCAGCGCTGCACCCCGCGGGACCTGCGGACGTTGGGCGACGGTTTGGCCCGGCTGCGTGAGATCCGCGCGTTGCTTGAGCAAGGGGCGCCGCCGGAAGCACAGGCGCTGGCGGAGCAGCTTGCGGGGCTGGACGAGCTGGCGGCGCGCTTGTGCGCTGCTTTGCGTCCGGACGCGCCGGTAACGCTGCGTGAGGGCGGGATTTTTGCGGAAGGCTACGACGCCGAGCTTGATCGTCTGCGTTCCATGCAGCGTGATGGACAGCAATGGCTGGCGCAGTTTCAGGCCCGCGAGATCCAGCGCACCGGGATTCCCTCGCTCAAGGTCGCGTACAACAAGGTCTTCGGGTTCTATATCGAGGTCACGCACACTCACCAGCGGCGCGTGCCGCCGGACTATGTCCGCAAGCAGACGACGAAGAACGCCGAGCGTTACGTCACGGAGGAACTCAAGCGTCACGAGGCGGAGGTTCTGTCGGCCGAGACGAAGGCCAACAGTCTCGAGTATGAGCTGTTCGTGAGCTTGCGCGACGGTCTGCGGCCGCAGATTCCTGCGATGCAGCGGGCGGCGGCGGCGTGCGCGGAGCTCGACGTGCTGGCCGGGTGGGCCGAGCTGGCGGGCGAGCGACACTACTGCCGCCCGGAGTTCGACGCTGAGCCGGTGCTGGAGATTCGCGACGGTCGGCACCCGGTGCTCGAACAGACGCTGGATGCGCGTTTTGTGCCCAATGATACGGAGCTGGTCGCGGCGGCGCGCTCGCTGGCGTTGATCACGGGTCCGAACATGGCGGGCAAGAGCACGTACATCCGTCAGGTTGCCCTGCTGGTTCTGTTGGCGCATTGCGGCGCGTGGGTTCCGGCCCGCAACATGCGACTGGGGCTGGTGGATCGGATTTTCACCCGGGTCGGCGCGACGGACGAGCTGGTTCGGGAGCAATCGACGTTCATGGTCGAAATGGTCGAGACCGCGAACATCCTGCACAACGCGACGCAGCGCAGTCTCGTGATTCTCGACGAAGTCGGTCGTGGCACGAGCACCTTTGACGGCATTGCACTGGCCTGGGCCATCACGGAGCACCTCGCCACCCGCATCGGCTGTCGTACGCTTTTCGCGACGCACTACCACGAGCTGACGGAGCTGGGGGAGCTGCTGGAGCCGGTCTTCAACCTCAACGTGGCCGTCCGCGAGTACGAAGACCAGGTCGTGTTTCTGCACCGTATCGTGCCCGGGGCGGCCGGACGCAGTTACGGGCTGCATGTGGGAAAACTTGCCGGTCTGCCGCGGTCCGTCCTGGAGCGTGCCAACGCGGTCTTGAACGAACTGGAGCGGACGTTCGCCCGCGAGTCTCAGCGGCCTGTTCTGGCCGCCGCCCAGCGCCGGCGGATCCGGCAGCTTCGGCTGTTCGAGGAACCGGAAGAGATGATCGTCCGGGAGCTGCGGGACCTGGACCTGTCGGCGTGCACGCCCGAGGCGGCGCTGGAGCGTCTGCGCCGGTGGCGACAGGCCCTGGGGCTGACGGACACACTGCCTCCGGAGGCATCATGACGCGCCGACTCCCGCCTGCGTTTGCGCTCGCGGCAGCGCTGATCATCATGGCGCTGGTCGGAGGACGCCTGCTTCAGAGCCCCCGGTGCATCGTTCTGTCCGAACGCGACCGCACGTCGTACGGGTTGATGCCGAAGTGGCGGGCCCAGTTCGACGCGGTGAGCGCGGTCTGCGGCGCGGGGCTTCTGCTGCACGACCTGGGCGAGGAGTACACTCCGCTGGGGCGTTGGCTGCTGGTTGCACTCGGCGTTGGCGGCGCGCTGGCGTACCTCCTCGCTGCGCGGGCGGCAGTGGCCCGGCTCGGCGAAGGGAACTCGTTGCCGCCGGCGCGGGCGGTCGCGCTGGCCTACGCCGGTGGACTTGGTGTAGCCGTCGTGGTGGCGCTGGTCGCGGCGCGATTTCCCAATGCGCGAGTGACTTCCGGGGATGCGGTTTGGAACGCGGTCAGCGCCTTTTCGTCGCTCGGCTGGCTCTATCCGTCTTCCGGCGCTGCATCCCGCACACCGTTCGTTGTGCTAGCAGCGTTGGGAGCGTTCGGCTGGCCGCTGTGGATTGGGGTAGTGAAGCGCGGCAGGCTGCTGCGGGCCGCCGCTTGGACGTTGGTTACGTATGCGGTGTTCCTGCTTCTGTGTGCAGCGGTCGTCGCGCTGCTGGAGACGCCCCGCGCCGTGCCGCCGGGGCGCGGCGAGGCTCGTTCCGCGGCGGGCAGCTCCTTTTCCGCACGACTGATGCGGAGCGGGTTACAGGTCGTGGCGGCGTCGGGCGCAGGGATCTCCACCGAGAAGCTGACCGACCGGGCGGTCAGCGAGGGCACCAAGGCGGTGCTGGCCGCCGTGGTGGTCGTCGGGGCACCAGGGGGGTCGCCCGGAGGCGGCGCGAAGTGGAGCGTTGCCCTGTGGCTGGTGGCGGCCGGTGTTGCGCTGGCGCGGGGGGCTGCGCCGCGCGACGAGCAGCGCGCGCGAGCAGTGCAGGCCGCGGTCGCCACGCTGTTGACGATGGCCCTGATGACACTTGTGACCGCGCTGGGGCTGCTGGCGATCGAGGGATGCACGGCCTCGGCGTTTCAGATCGCGCCGACATTCGCCGATGCCTGCCTGGACGCCGCGTCCGCAGTCGCCGGCGGGAACCTTTCCACCGGGCTGGTGGCCGCCGTTACCAGCGCCAACCTCTCCAGAGGCATCCGCCAGAGTGTCGATTTGTATCAATACGGCATGATCTGGCTGATGGCGGCGATGCTGGTCGGACGGGTGGCGCCGGTGCTGATTCTGGGCCGCTGCGCGGGTGTCCGCGTCCGGGAGGGCCCGACGCGCCTGCCGCCGTCGCTGATCTAGCCGGCGGGAGATCGGCATGACGGTCGTCGGACTGATCCCGGCCCGCGCGGGATCGAAGCGTTTTCCGGGCAAGAACCTGGCCCCGCTGGCCGGTCGGCCGCTGCTAACGTACACCTGCGAGGCGGCGCTGGACAGCGGCGTGCTCGCCGCGGTCTATGTAAACACGGACAGCCGGGAGATCGCCGAGGTGGCGCAACAATACGGCGTGTCGTGCCCGGTGCTGCGCCCGCCGGCCCTGGCGGCGGACGAGACGCCCACGCGCGATTCCAACCTGTTCCTGCTGAACTACCTGCTGGAGCGTGGCGAGCGGTACGACGCGGTCATGGTTCTTCAGCCGACGTCCCCGCTGCGGACGGCAGCGGACATTCGGACCGCATGGGCCGTGTTCGAGGAGCACGCGCCGTGTGCGGTGGCGTCCGTGTCGCCGGTCGCACCCCGCGCGTGGCTTGGCGAGTTGGGTCCGGACGGGCGGTTTGACGCCTGGGAGGGTACCACGCCGGTCTACCGCCTGAACGGGGCGATCTACGTTCACCGCCTGGAAGACTATCTGCACGACCGCCCGCCGCCCAAACGCATGGCGTACATCATGCCGGCGACGCGCGGCGTGGACATCGATCGCCGCGAGGATCTCGAATACGCCGAGTTCCTGCTGCATCGCAGGCAGTCGGCGACGCCGAGCTGCGCGCTGGTGTAGACGGTGTGGGCATGTTCGTTTCCTCGGAGCCCGCTCGCGTGTATCTTGGGGAGCGCCCCGTCGGTGCGGGGGCGCCGGTCCTGATCGTCGCCGAGGCGGGCGTCAACCACGACGGATCGGTGGAGAAAGCGTTGCAGATGGTGGAGGCGGCGGCCTCCGTCGGTGCGGATGTCGTCAAGTTCCAGATGTTTCGCGCCGACGACCTGACGACCGCAAACGCCCCGCTGGCGGAATACCAGAAGGCCACCGGCGCCGTCTCGCAGCGCGAGATGCTCCGCCGACTCGAGCTGTCGGACGACGAATTCGCGTGGGTCGCTGAGTACTGCCGCGTGCGGGGAGTCGAGTTTCTGGCGACGCCCTTCGGCCCGCGGGACGTGGACCGGCTGGTGGGGCTGGGGGTGCGTGCGATCAAGATCGCCTCCCCGGACCTGACCAACGTTCCGCTGCTGCAACATGCCGCTCAAACTGGTTTGCCGCTGATCGTTTCGACGGGGGCGGCTTTGCCGGAGGAGATCGAGGCGACGGTGAACCGCCTGAGAACGTGGGGCGTACTGGAGCGGGTGATCCTGTTGCATTGCGTCAGCGGATACCCCGCCCCGCTCAAGGCAGCCAATCTGCGGGCAATCAGCACTCTGCGGTTGCGGTTCGGCGTGCCCTGCGGCTTCAGCGACCATACGCGCTCCACGGAGATCGCCGGGTGGGCCGTGGCGGCGGGGGCGTGCGTGTTGGAAAAGCATTTCACCCTGGACCCGCGTGCGCCCGGGCCGGACCACGCGATGTCGCTGGATCCCGTCCAGTTGGGGCAGTACATCGCCTGCGCCCGGCGCGCGGAAACGGCGCTGGGCCACGGGCGGATCGGCATGTCGAGCCTCGAAGCGGACGTGCGCACGGCGGCCCGCAAGAGCGTCGTGGCCGCCCATACCATTCCCGCGGGCACGACCATTACCGGGCCGATGCTCACGTTGAAGCGCCCGGGCGGGGGGATCGCGCCCGAGTGCCTCGACCAAGTCATCGGTCGGCGGGCCGCCGTCGACATTCCCGCCGACACGCTGCTGAGCTGGGAGATGCTCCGGTGACCCGCGGAGCCCGCCGCAAACGGCGTGTCGCGTTCGTCACCGGTACCCGGGCGGAGTACGGGCTGCTGAAGTCCGTGATGGCGGCCGCGTGCCGACACCCGCACCTGGAGGTGCAACTGGTCGTTACCGGCATGCACCTGCTGCCGGCGTTCGGGTACACGCTGGACGAGATCATCCGCGACGGATGGAGGATCGATGCCCGCGTGCCCATGCAGGCCGGGTCGGATGACCCGCTGGATCAGGCCGAAGGACTGGCCCGCGGCGTCGCCGGCATCGCGCGCTTTCTGGTCGCGGCGCGCACCGAGATGGTCGTGGTGCTCGGGGACCGTATCGAGGCGATGGCCGGTGCCCTGGCCGCGGTGACGACCGGCCGCCTGCTCGCACACATCCACGGCGGGGACGTGGCGCCGGGCGACTTCGACGACTCTTTGCGCCACGCCATCACCAAACTGGCGCACGTGCACTTTGCCGCCAGTCGCAGCGCGGCCCGCCGCATCGTTCGTCTGGGCGAGTCCCCGCGGCGCGTGCACGTGGTTGGGGCGGTCGGGCTGGATCGGGTGCGGGAGCTGCTTCGAACGGAGCGTCGTCCGCCGGGACGCTCCGGCCTGGCCGTGGTGATTCAGCACCCCTGCGGGCGGCCGGCTGCCGTGGAGGCGCGCACGATGCGGGCCCTGCTGGCCGCGGTCACGGCGGCGGGTCTGGCGCGTGTCATCATTTATCCGAACACGGACCGCGGACATCGCGGGATTCTGCGGGCGATCGAGGCGCATCGACGGGCGTGCGATGCGGACGACGTTCGCGTGTATCGCTCGCTGCCACGGGATGACTTCTTGCGTTTGCTGTGGCGCGCCGATGTGCTGGTCGGCAATTCGTCGAGCGGGATCATCGAGGCGCCGCTGCTGGGCACGCCGTCCGTCGATGTGGGACCGCGTCAGGCCGGCCGCGAACCCGGCGGGCGATCTGTCGTGCACGTCGGCGAGTCGCAGACGGCGATTCTGCGCGGCCTGCGCGTTGCCCTGCGTCGCCCACGGCGGGCGGGGCAGCCCACCGTTTATGGCGACGGGCGCGCCGGCTTGCGCATCGCACGCATTCTCGCGCGACTGCCCGATGGCGACGACTTTCGGCGTAAAGTCATTACTTACTGAGAGTCGCAGCCGGTGCTGACGACCGGGCGGTGAAGCGTCAAGGGGTTTTCTGTCGCTCGCAACTGTCGCGGGGGGCGTCGTACAGGGTGCTGCGCGGCACATCGAGCCGATCGTTGTCCGGATCGTTCAGAATGCGTTCCAGGTCTTCGACGGTCACGCGCTTGTGAAGCTTCTCGTTGATGAGCATGCACGGCGCGTGCTCGCACGCGGCCAGGCATTCCTCGGTCATGAAGGACCACTGGCCGTCCGCCGTGGTCTCGTGCTCGCGGATGCCCAACCGGCGTTCGAGCGCCTCCTGTACCTGACGACCGCCCATCAGCTCGCAGGTCAGGGAACGGCACAGGACGATGGTCTTGCGGCCGCGCGGGCGGGTCCAGAAATGCGAATAAAAGGTCACGACGTCCGCGACGGCCGAGGGCGGAATCTCCAGCAACTCGGCGATCTGCCGCATGGCGCGCAGCGAAATGTACCCGAGGGCGTCCTGGGCGATGTGCAGCGCGGGCAAGATGGCGGCCCGGCGTGTCGGGTAGCGGGGGAAGAAAGACCGGATGCGTTCAAGAACGGCTTCGCTCAGGCCGGGGCCGAGCTGCTCCTCCGTAACACTCTTGCGATCAATCGTCCGCCAGCTCATGCGCCGCTCCGCATGCGTCGCCCGGGCCCGTTCAGCGGTCGAGCTCCGCGGCGATGATGTTCAGACTGTTCAGCACCGCCGGGATGTCGCTGATCTGGTGCCCGACGACGAGTTTTGGAAAGACCTGGTAATTGATGAAGCTTGGAGGACGACAGCGGGCGCGGTAGGGGGCCTTGCCGCCGTCGCTGACCAGGTAATACCCCAGCTCACCATTGGCGGTTTCATTCGCGGCGTAGGCCTCGCCCAGCGGCGGCCGAAAGCCGCGGTTGTTCATGATCTTCTCGAAGTGGTGGATCAACCCCTCGATGGAGAAGTAGATCTCCTCCTTGTTCGGAAGGGTGAGTCGCCGCTCCGCTTCGACGTTCACCGGCCCTTCGGGCATCATCGCGATGACCTGTTCGATAATCGAACACGACTGCCGGATCTCCTCCAAACGCACCAGAAAGCGGGAGTACACGTCGCCGCCGGTCGCGATGGGTACCTTGAACTGAACGGCCGGTGCGCCGCGGCCGTCCCAGTTGTCGGCATAGCAGAGGTAAGGTTCGTCCTTGCGGAGGTCGCGGCGTACGCCGCTGGCCCGGGCGACCGGTCCGGTCAGCGACCAGTTGATGGCGTCATCATGGCTGATGACGCCCAGGCCGCGCGTGCGCTCGATGAAGATGCGGTTGCGCAGCAGAAGGGATTCGATGTCGCGCAGCGCGGGGGGAATGCGGTTCCGCACAAAGTCCAGCACGCGGTCCGTCCAGCCGGGCGGGGCATCCTGCGCCAGGCCGCCGACGCGCGTGTAGCTGGGGTGAAAGCGCCCGCCGCTGAGAGCCTCGATCAGGTCGTAGATGATCTCGCGTTCGTTGAAGCCGTAGAGGAAGGCGGTGAAACCGCCCAGGTCCAGGCCGCTGACGCCGATGTTCAGGAGGTGGTCCTGCATGCGCCCGAGCTCGGCCAGGATGGTCCGTAGGGCCTTGCAGCGGGGCGTCACATCGATGCCGAACAGTTTCTCGCACGCCATATGCCAGGCGATGTCGTTCGAGACGGGGCAGACGTAATTCATCCGCTCGACGACGACCACATACTGGTTGTAATCCAGGTGTTCGCCGAGCTTTTCGAATCCGCTGTGCAGGAAGCCGATGTCCGGCGTGCAGCGGACGATGCGCTCGCCCTCGAGTTCGAGGACGAGGCGGAGCGTGGTGTGGGTCGCCGGATGCTGCGGGCCGAAATTGAGGATCCAGCGATCCTCTTCGCCCTCCACCGGTTCGAGCGTCGTGGGTTTCAGACCGAGGTCGTAGGAGATCGGCATCGGCGGCTCCGGGATCAGGCCGACTCGCGGGTCACGACTTCGAAGGCCTCGCGTTCCCCCTTGCCGGTCAGCGGATAGTCTTTGCGCAGCGGATGATCCGTGAAGTTCTGCGGCATAAGAATCCGCCGCAGGTCCGGATGGTCCGTGAAGCGGATTCCGAACATGTCGTAGACCTCCCGTTCCGGCCACTCGGCGCCCCGCCAGATCGAGGTGACCGACGGCACGGTCGGGTCCGGGTCGTTTACGAACACCTTCACCCACAGGCGGTGGTTGTGTGTCAGACTCAGCAGGGCGTAGATGACCGCGAAGCGATCCGTCGCACCGGGGTAGTTCAGGTAGTCGACCGCCGTCAGGTCCGAGAGCTGCTCGAAGCGGGTCCGCGGGTCGTCGTAGAGGAACCCCATCACCTCCAGCAGCCGCTCCACCGGTACGCGCACCCACAACTGATCCGACGCTCGTCCGTCGGCATAAACGACGAGCGGACGGGCTTCGAAATGCAGTTCCGGGAAGCGTTCCTGGAGGGCTGCGATCGCGTCGGTTGTCGCCATGTTTCTACCTGTGAATGTCAGACGACGCGGTGCCCCGCTCGGCGCCGACGAAGCCCGGCCCCAGTTCCACCCGGCCGGCCGGAGGGGAAACGACGATCCGCAGCCCCCGCCCGCGCTCGCGACTGGTTTTCACGCCGTCCTCGGCCACGATCTGCTGGATCCGCATCAACCCCTCGAGCAGAGTTTCGGGACGCGGCGGACAGCCGGGCACATACACGTCGACCGGCATGAACTGGTCGATCCCCTGGATCACGGCGTACGTGTCGAACACGCCGCCCGATGAGGCGCATGCGCCCATCGAGATGACCCACTTCGGCTCGGTCATCTGGAGATAAATCTTCTGGAGGACCGGCATCATTTTCATGACAACGCGACCGGCCACGATCAGCAGATCGCACTGCCGCGGGGAGAAGCGCATCGCTTCGGCCCCGAAACGGGCGATGTCATAGCGGCTGGCGCCGGTGGCCATCAGCTCGATACCGCAGCAGGCGGTCGCGAAGGGCATGGGCCACAGGCTATGTCGGCGCGCCCAGTTGATCCCGTGCCGCTTCAGCGCGTCCATGAGATGGTCGAAGCGTGTGACGGCGAAATCCGCGCCGCCCGTGTGCACATTGGTGAGTTCAACCGTCCGTTTCAGTTCCATCGGAACACGCCCCTCCGCCATTCGTATAGCAGGCCGATGATGAGCAAGACGAAGAACACGCCCAGGCCCGCCAGCAGTACCCCCGGGGTGTACCCGGCCGCGGCCAGGGCGGCCGCCGGTAGCGACTCGTTCGCCGCCGGCGTGTTCAGACGCGAAAACAGGACCGCCCACGGATACACGAAGATGATCTCGACGTCGAACAGGAGGAACAGCACGGCGATCAGGTAGAAGCGGACCTGGAAGCGGCGATGGGCGTCCCCGGCCGGGTCCATGCCGGATTCGTAGATGTCGTCCTTGATCGGGCCACGCCGACGCGGCCCGATCAGATGGGTCAGAGCGAGGATGATCGCGCCCAGCGTGACAGCTACGAGCAGCAGGACGGCGATGGGGACATATTCGAGCGCGGTCAGACCGAACACCACTGGAGTCAATCCCATAGCTCGCTGGAGAGTCTAGGACGCCAGCTCCCGATTCGCAACGCACGCGCCCCCAAGCCTGTTGGAACGGGCGGTGTTCGCAGCCCCGTGTAGCAAACCGCGCTGGCCGCCCTGCGCTGCGACCAAACGCGGCCGCGGCATTGAGCCCCTCCCCATGGTAGGGCTAAGATGATTCGCGGATGCGAACAAGGCCTGCGGTTTTCAACGCTTAGCAAAAGGAGGCCGGAAATGACGCTCCGACTGTTCATGGCGGCCGGCGCCGGACTGCTGGTGTGCGCCTTCAGCGGGTGTGGTCGGAAAAACGTATCCGTTGGTCAGAACGATTACATCGGCGTTTGGATTCAGTCCAGCGGAGCGGTTAACCCAACACTCCTGCGACGCCTGGAAATCAACGCGGACGGTACGTGGAAGCTCACGCTGTGCGACGGTCAGCGCAAGCCGTTGTCGCCGGCCCAGTTCGCGGAAGGGACCTGGACGCTCGAAGGCAACGTGCTGCGCTTCGAGTGCCAGACGCGCAAGTTCGACGAGAAGTTCAAGGGCAGCGAGCCGGTCAGCGCCGCGTTCGTCAGTCTCAAGAAGGCTGGCGATGCAGCGGACAGGCTGCTCGCTCCCGATGCGGCGGAAACCAAGCACTACTACGTTCGCGCGGAGGGGAGCTGAGCGACGGGCCGGGTTGCGCGACCGGCCGCGTGGGCCCGTGACCTTTCGGATGCTGGAAGGCTGACCGGGGCACCCGCGCCGGAGTATGCGGCCTGCGGTCCCGGGGGGTGAGCGGGCGCGCCTAGAACTAATAGTTATTCTTGACAACCCATCCCGCCCGTGCTATACTACCTTTGTGGCGGCGGGGGCGCATGCAGCGTCCGCCATGACGGGCAGGCCGCTGCATCGGGGCTGCCCGCGGTCCTGCGGCGCTCTCTGTGGCCTCGGCCGCCGCCTGGAGGCCATTCGATGCTCGCCGACCTGCAACAGGAACTCATGACCCCCGACGAAGCCGCCCGCTGGTTCCGCCGCTCGCCTTCCTGGTTGCGGCAACAGAAGGACCTGCTCCGCCTGGGGGGCCCGAACGGACAGCCATTGTTCCACGTCCGTGTGTGTCGGGCCTGGGTGCTGGGCCGCCTGTGCGATCTGAGCCGGGAAGCCCTGCGACGCGTCCAGCTCCAGGCCTTGGCTGCGGCCTGCGGCTTGGAATCTCTTCACGGGCTGGGCACAATGCGGCAGGAGTCGGCGGAAACGGAGAATACGTCCATAGCAGTGGCAGCCGCGACCGCGCGATCGGCAGGTACCGAGTGATCCGCGGGTCATATTCGTATGCGGGCACAGCCTGCGTGCCGGCTGCGGCGCTCGGGCTGGCCGCGCTGCGGCGTTACGTTATGATGCTGTGTCGTGACGCCCCACGTGGCACAGCTCGGCCCGTATCGCGTCGGGCCTGGTCAGCCGTTGCTGCTGATCGCGGGTCCGTGTGTGATCGAGTCTGCCGATCATGCCTTGCGAATGGCCGAGGCGATTGCGCCCATCGCGCGTCGTCTTGGACTTCCCTACGTTTTCAAAGCCAGCTACGACAAAGCCAATCGGTCGAGCGGGGATTCGTTCCGTGGGCCGGGGCTGGAGGCGGGACTGGCGATCCTCACGCGGGTCCGCCAGGAAGTTGGGGTCCCGGTGCTTTCCGATGTACACGACGTGAACCAGGCGGTCGCGGCCGGGCCGGTGCTGGACTGCTTGCAAGTGCCTGCGTTTCTGTGTCGGCAGACCGACCTGCTGGTTGCCTGTGCGCGGGCGGGTCGCTGCGTAAACATCAAGAAGGGGCAGTTCCTCGCACCCGAGAAGATGGAACTGGCCGTTCAGAAGGTACGCCAGGCCGGGAACCCGAACGTGCTCGTCACCGAACGCGGCACGTTTTTCGGATACGAGCGACTTGTGAACGATCTGACCGGGCTTCAGGTCATGCGTGCGTTCGCTCCCGTGGTTTTCGACGCGACGCACTCGGTGCAGTATCCGGGTGGAGCGCGTAACGTGACCGGCGGGCGACGTGAATTCATCCCCTTGCTGGCACGCGCTGCGGTGGCGGCCGGTGTCGACGCGCTGTTCATGGAGGTGCATGACGACCCCGCGCAGGCCAAGAGCGACGCGGCAACGGTCTGGCCGCTGCACGAACTCGAGGGGCTTCTCGTGACGGTTATTCGCATACGAGAAGTACTCCAGCACGCCGCGAATCAGATATAAGAATATTATGGACAATTGCTTAGAAACAATTTGATATGCGCGCGTCATTTCCGTTTGACAAAGCCGCATTGATCTAGTACCAATTTAGAATTGGAACACAACGAAGGGAGAGGGTGGAAGCAGGGAGGCCGCGAGTGGCCGGGCCTGACCTGGGGCGAGCAGCGATGCTCGCCCCTTTCTCTTTCCTTCGAGCCGACACCCGTTTTACAGGTCGCCCTGATGTCAACGCCGGCCCATCGACCCCGCCCAGACTGCTGCCAAGGCGACCGCAGCCGTTTCGACGCGGAGCGTGTGCAATGCCAACGACACGAACTGCGCGCGGCACTCCCGCAGTAGGTCTCGTTCCGACGGCGACAATCCGCCTTCTGGACCGATAACGCAGGCTAGTTGTGGCCAGCTCGATGCGTAATTGGCGAGCCACGCGGTGGCCGGCTGCGAATCGTCGCCCGGGTCTGCCACAAGAAGCCCGGGGCCCTGCCACGGGCGGACCGCCTCGCACAGCGGCCGGGCCGGGCCGATTTCCGGCAGCCAGACCCGACGGGATTGCTTGCAGGCCTCGATCGCCACACGCCGAAGACGCTCGAGGTGCCGCGCCCCAGGCCGGACGACCGAGCGTTCGAACTCCGTGAACAGGAGTTTCGTCACGCCGAGCTCTGTGGTTTTCTCTACCAGCCAATCGAGTCGCGGTCCCTTGCACGCGGCGACGAGTAAGGACAGCGTCCGGGTCGGGGGAGCGACGTCGCTGCGCTGCGTCACCTGTACGGCGACCGCCTTGGTCGATCGCCGGCCCCGTGAGGCCGGTGTGGGAGGCGCGATCCGGCCGTGCGCGACGTGGCCACAGCCGTCGAAGAGCACCACCTGGTCACCGGGGCGCAGGCGCAGGCTTCGGGTGGCGTGCCGCGACTCGTGCTCATCCAGCCATGCGAGCGGACCGTCGAGGGCAGGGCAGTAGAAGCGTGGAGGCTGCACGCCGGGGCATTATAGCGTTATGCGTCCGCGCTGCGTTCCGCTTCCCGGACCGCGACGGGCAGAGCGTCCAGCAGCCGGTCGATGTCCGCCGGCGTGTTATAGCGGCCGAGGGAGATCCGTATCTGTCCCCCCGCCAAGTGCGTAGGAATGCCCATCGCCCGGAGCACGTGGGAGGGCTCCACGGCGCCGGCCGCGCACGCCGCGCCGCCCGAGATGCATATACCGGCGTCGCTGAGCAGCATGACGAGGGACGCACCGACCAGTCCGTCGAAGCAGACGCAGGTCGTGTTCGGCAGCCGCGGTGCGTTCTGGCCAATGATGACGGCATTCGAGAAGCGGCGTGTCAGCTCGACTTCGAGCCGATCGCGCAGCGTGCGGATCTGTTCATTGACCGCGGGTTCTTGTTCTTGCAGCAGGCGGCACGCTTCACCCAGCCCGACGATGCCTGGCGCGTTGAGCGTTCCGCCCCGGCGATTGCGTTCCTGGGCCCCGCCGATCTGCCATTTCTGAAACGGCGTCCCATCGCGAATGTACAGGGCGCCCGTACCCTTGGGGCCGTACACCTTGTGGGCACTGATCGACAACAGATCGACGCCCAGCTCGTCCACCCGAACCGGGATTTTTCCGAGCGCGTTGACCGCGTCGCTGTGAACGGGCACGCCGCGGGCGTGCGCCAGAGCGACTGCTTCGCGCACGGGGAAGACGATCCCTGTTTCGTTGTTGGCCAGCATGATGGAGACGAGGGCCGTATCCGGCCGGAGGGCCGCTTGCAGGCTCGCCAGGTCGAGCTGTCCGTCGCGGTCGACGGCGATGCGCGTCACCGTCACCCCTTCGCGCTCCAGTTGCTCCGCGGTCTCGAAGATGGCGTGGTGTTCGACGGCGGAAATGATGAGATGTCGCCGGTCGGGCCGGGCGGCCAGCACGCCGCGCAGCGCCGCGTTGTCGGCCTCGGTTCCGCCGCTGGTGAACACAATCTCGCGGTCGCGGGCGCCGAGCAGGGCAGCGACCTGCCGGCGGGCTTCCTCCACGCGGGCGGCCACGCGCGCCCCGAAGTAGTGCGCGCTGGACGGATTCGCGTACTCGTCGGTCAGCAGAGTCAACATGCTGCCGACCACGCGCGGGTCGGGTCGCGTCGTGGCGTTGTTGTCGAGATAGACGAGCGGGGCAGTCATTGGTTGGGCGTGTTGGGATCCAGGTCCCAGTCCTCGGCGAGCTGCTCCTTCAGGTTTGTGCTGCGGATGGCGTGTCCATCGTTGAAACAGTAGTTCGCGCCGCCGTAATGCCGCTCGTCGATGTACGCCTCGCCTTCGAGTCCGGCGATGTGTTCGGGCGGGACGAAACTCAGTTTGCGGTCTGGACAGACGGTCACCACGGGGTTGGCGTCCGTGATGAGCGGGAGTCGGTACCGGATCTGATCGAGTGAGCCTTTCTGCCAACTGATGTAATACGGGCGGTAGTGGCCCGAGCTGCCCGCCACCGGGCTGGCTTCTTTACAAACCCACAGCTCGAAGCGTCCATTGAGATTCCGCTGCACCGGAAAGTTGAACGCACGCGGGAAGTCGCTGTCGCGGTAGAGATAGACGTACAGATACTCCGCCCAGCCGTGGAAGAACGGCTCGGGTGCGGAGGGCGGGTTGCAGCGCTCCGGCGATGTGTCCGGGACGTCCGTTCCTTCCAGCAGCGGTGGCAGCGCGTACTGGTTGTCATGCGTGTAAGCGGTCAGCCCCTTCATGAATTCGCTCAGCCGCGTCAGACACACCGTGCTCTTGGCCTGCTGGCGGGCCCGGGACAGCGACGGCGTGAGGATCGACATCAGCAGCGTGATGATGCCCACGACCACGAGCAGCTCGATGAGTGTGAAGGTGCGCGCCGGGCGACGAGATACCCGCTGTCCGCTTGCCGCGGGTGGCGCACCGCGTTTCCCGGCCTCTGGGGCGACATTCCACATGCTGCACCTCACCTGCGCCGCCGGCCGGCCAGCGCAGCAACTTCGCTCCGCACCGGTATCATTATACGGGCGCCTAGCAGCCGCAAAGGGACGACGTGCGGGCGCGCCGGCGGAGTGCTCGTGAACCGTTCGCAGCGGCCTACGTCGATCATTCGCCTGGCCGATCCGGCCGGGGCGGAGCTACGCCGGCGGCTCGATTTCGACGACGCGCAACTGCTGGCTGAGTGCGACGTGCATCACCACCGCACGGGCGGCCCGGGCGGCCAACATCGCAACAAAGTTTCCACCGCCGTACGTCTCTACCACCGACCCGCGGGGATTACCGTGACCGGCACAGAGCGGCGTTCGCAGCAGGAGAACCGGATACACGCCTTGCGGCGGCTGCGGGAGGCGATCGCGGTGTACACGCGGATGCCACTGCCGGCGCGCGTGGTCTGGCCGGCGACGGTGCAGATCGTGGAGGGGCGCCTGTCGGTGAACCCGCGGAACCCGGCCGTGTACCACGTGATCGGACTGGTGCTGGACGCGATCTACGCGTTCGACGGAAGCGTTCGCGCAGCGGCGGGTTTCCTGGGCGTCACGCCGTCGAGCCTGACCCGGTTTCTGGCCGAACACCCCAAGGCGTGGGCGGAAGCGAACCGGATCCGGATGGAGCGCGGCGTACGACCGCTGCGTTCGTGATGCCGGTTCTTCGTCCGGCGATGCCGGGCAGGCACCGGCGGCGGTACGACGTTTTGCCGCCGGCCGCCGACTGGCGTCGGGGGTTCGGATGACCGTCAGTGTGGGATGGCTGTCCGCGTGCGACCTGCGCCGACATCCGAACCCCGCACGCCAGTGCGGGGTACCAGGAGGCGTCTTCCACACGGTGCCGCGGGTGCTCACATGTGGGCGCCACGTGGAAATTTGCCTTGACAACTCGCGGTGGGGGGGGGCTAAGCTAAGGCTATCGGTTGTCTGACGAAGGGTAAGCGGCGAATGAGGAGGACTGGTCTATGTTTACGCGGGAGGCACAGCGG